>ERZ838577.8-NODE-8-length-271873-cov-22.507376_pt1 | contig 271873 bp, 217 predicted proteins | sample MGYA00519682_ERZ838577 | MGnify/ENA primary metagenome ERZ838577 (study PRJEB31850, sample SAMEA3708838) | human gut metagenome | biome: human gut; feature: human-associated habitat; material: faeces | place: China | collected 2014 ... | reverse complement strand
CCGACCCCGCGCGCTCGATCGCCGAGGTGGCCTACGAACTGGGATTCAAATACCCCGCGCACTTTACCAGACTCTTCAAGAACGTGGTCGGTTGCACTCCCAACAGGTACAGAAACATCAACTGACGCATTGCGCAACCGGCTGTCCGGCCGACTGTTCCGAGCGGTAAAAATGGTAAGAATCTCCGTAATCCGTCTATCGTCCGGCATGATCCGCCGCCCTATCTTTGCAGATGAAACGCTGGTCGGGAGGCACCGACCGGCAGACAAACGACAAGAACCATGAAAACGAAAACGATTCTTCTGACGCTCACCACCCTCTTCGCTGCCGCCGAGAGCGGCGACGCCCAAACGGCGCCGAACGATAAAAAAGTGCTGGTGGCCTACTTTTCCCACAGCGGCAACACGCGCGCCGTGGCCGAACGGATCGCTGCGGCCACGGGTGCCGATCTCTTCGAAATCGTCCCGCAGAAGCCCTACCCCGCGGAGTACCGCGCCGTCGTCGATCAGGCCAGGCGCGAGATCGCCGCGGACTACCGTCCGGCGCTGAAAACCGACCTGCCCGACGCCGGGCGATACGACGTGATCTACATCGGTTCGCCCTGCTGGTGGTCGACCGTCGCACCGCCCGTCGCGACCTTCCTCGCAGCGCACGACTTCACGGGCAAGACCCTCATCCCCTTCATGACGCACGAAGGGAGCCGCATGGGCCGCAGCGAAGCCGACATCCGACGGCTCTGCCCCGGCGCGACCGTGCGCAGCGGCGTCCCCATCCGCGGCAGCGGTGCAGCGCAGGCCGACCGCGAAATCCGACAGCTCGTCGAGGCGGCCGGACGCTGAGTGCGGACGGCACGCCGACGGTCGGAACCGCGCGGGCGAATACGAGTCGCAATCCGCCGCGCAGGGCGGCAGACGTTGGAGAGCCCACCGAAACCGACGAAGGCCATTTTTGCGGACGAACACAAAAACACATAAAACGACCGTTGGAAATACAGACAACGCATCGGTCGTCATCCGGATTTTCCTATCTTTGCCCCTGAACGGAAAACAACGAACAACCAAAACCGAATCGAATGCTACGCAAACTCAGAATCGCAGCGGCCGTCGTCTGCTTCGCGCTCGTCACGCTGCTCTTTCTCGACTTCACCGGCACGCTCCACGCGTGGTTCGGCTGGCTGGCGCGCATCCAGTTCCTGCCGGCCCTGCTGGCCGTGAACGTCGGCGTCGTAGCGGCGCTCGTCGTCGCCACGCTGCTTTTCGGCCGCGTCTACTGCTCGGTCGTCTGCCCGCTGGGCGTGATGCAGGACGGCATATCGCACCTCGCCGGCCGACGCACGAAGAACCGCTTCCGCTACTCGCCCGCGAAAACGGCGCTGCGCTACACCGTGCTGGCCCTCTTCATCGCCGCACTCGCGGCAGGCATCGGCTCACTGGTCGCCCTGCTGGCCCCTTACAGCGCCTACGGCCGCATCGCGCAGAACCTGCTGGCTCCGCTCTGGGGCTGGGGCAACAACCTGCTGGCCTACTTCGCCGAACGCATCGACAGCTACGCCTTCTACCGCACCGACGTCTGGGTGCGCAGTGCGGCGACCTTCGCCGTAGCGGCCGCGACTTTCGCCCTCATCGCCGTGCTGGCCTGGCGCAACGGCCGCACGTGGTGCAACACCGTCTGTCCCGTGGGTACGGTACTGGGCTTCCTCGCGCGCTTCTCGCTGCTACGCCCCGCGATCGACCCCGAAAAGTGCGTCGGCTGCAACCGCTGCGCACGCAACTGCAAGGCGTCGTGCATCGACGTCGAACACCACCGGATCGATTACAGCCGCTGCGTGGTCTGCATGGACTGCATCGACACCTGTCACAAAAACGCCATCGCCTACGAACTGCGGCCGAAAACCCGCAAGCCGGCGAAGGAAGAGAAGAGAGAGTCGGGAAGAGAGGAGAACCCCGCCGGTCTTTCGCGCCGCAGTTTTCTGTCGCTTACGGGCATATTCGCCGCACACACGGCACTCCGTGCACAGGAGAAGCTCACCGACGGCGGGCTGGCCGTCATCGAACAGAAAAAAATTCCCCGCCGTGCGACGCCGATCGTCCCGGCCGGCGCCGCGAGCCTGCGCAACATGGCGCACCACTGCACCGGCTGCCAGCTCTGCGTGGCCGTCTGTCCCAACGGCGTGCTGCGGCCCTCGGAAAAACTCACGTCCCTGATGCAGCCCGAAATGTCCTACGAACGCGGCTACTGCCGCCCCGAATGCACGAAGTGCTCCGAGGTCTGCCCCGCAGGAGCGATCCTCCCCGTGACGGCGGCCGAGAAGTCGTCCGTGCAGATCGGCCATGCCGTCTGGATACGTGCCAACTGCGTACCCCTGACCGACGGCGTCGACTGCGGCAACTGCGCCCGCCACTGCCCGTCGGAGGCCATCACGATGGTTCCGTCCGACACCGCCGATCCCGACTCGCCGAAGATTCCGGTCGTCAACACCGAGCGCTGCATCGGCTGCGGCGCCTGCGAAAACCTCTGTCCGGCACGCCCGTTCAGCGCGATCTACGTCGAAGGGCACGAACGCCACCGAACCATTTAACCCCCGAAACCCATGGAGACCAACGATAAGAAAGGCATGGCCCGCCGCGAATTCCTCAAACGGCTGGGCGTCGGCACGGCCGCCACGGCCGCCGCACTGACCGGATGCGATTTGCGCCGCAACGCCGCAACGGGCGACCGCACGGCGCAGGGCGAGATTCCGACCGACCGGATGACCTACCGCATCAACCCCAAGACGGGCGAGAAGGTATCGCTGCTGGGCTACGGGTGCATGCGCTGGCCGACCCTCAGCGGCGGCAGCGCACGCGACGGCGCCGACGAGATTGACCAGGAGGAGGTCAACCGGCTGGTCGACTTCGCCATCGCCCACGGCGTGAACTACTTCGACACCTCGCCCGCCTACTGCAAGGGACGCTCGGAGCGCGCCACGGGCATCGCTCTCAAACGCCATCCGCGCGACAGCTACTACATCGCCACCAAGCTCTCGAACTTCGCCCCCTCCACGTGGAGCCGCGAAGCGTCGATGGCCATGTACCGCAACTCGTTCAAGGAGTTGCAGGTCGACCGCATCGACTACCTGCTGCTGCACGGCGTGGGAATGGGCGGCGGAATGAAGGAGTTCGAAGCACGCTACATCGACAACGGCATCCTCGACTTCCTGCTCTCCGAACGCGAGGCGGGACGCATCCGCAATCTCGGATTCTCCTACCATGGCGACATCGCGGTCTTCGACCGCCTGCTCGCGGAGCACGACCGCTACCGGTGGGATTTCGTGCAGATCCAGCTCAACTACGTCGACTGGCGCCACGCCAAGGAGGTCAACACGCGCAACACCGACGCCGAATACCTCTACGGCGAACTGAGCCGCCGCGGCATTCCGGCCGTCATCATGGAACCGCTGCTGGGCGGGCGCCTGTCGAACGTACACGACCACATCGCCGCCAAACTCCGCCAGCGCCGCCCCGAGCAGAGCGTCGCTTCGTGGGCCTTCCGCTTCGCGGGATCGTTTCCCGGCGTGCTGACCGTGCTGAGCGGCATGACCTACATGGAGCACTTGCAGGACAACCTGCGCACCTTCTCGCCGCTCGACGAGCTGACCGATGCCGACCGCGAATTTCTCGAAGAGACGGCGCAGGCGCTGCTGCGCTATCCGACCATTCCGTGCAACGACTGCAAGTACTGCATGCCCTGCCCCTACGGGCTCGACATCCCGGGCATCCTGCTCCACTTCAACAAGTGCATCAACGAAGGACGGATGCCCTCGTCGTCGCGCGACAGCGCCTACCGGCAGGCACGGCGCGCCTTTCTGGTGGGGTACGACCGTTCGGTGCCGCGCCTGCGGCAGGCCGACCATTGCATCGGCTGCAACCAATGCGTGCCGCACTGTCCGCAGAACATCGACATTCCCGCGCAGATGCAGCGAATCGACCGCTTCGTCGAGGACCTCAAACAGAACAGGGAATTCTGACGGCCTATGGAATACCGGACATTGGGACGAACGGGGCTCCGCGTGAGCGCCGTGGCACTCGGCTGCGAGGGCTTCATGCACAAGCGGGCCGAAGAGGTGAAGGCCGATTTCGACTTCGCGATTGGACACGGCATCAACTTCGTCGACATCTACTCGTCGAACCCCGACCTGCGCGCCGACATCGGTGCGGCGCTCGAAGGACGGCGCGGGGAGTTCATCATCCAAGGCCACCTCTGCACCGTATGGGAGAACGACCAATACCTGCGCACGCGCGATCCGCAGAAGAGCGCCGACTCGTTCGAACGACAGCTGCGGCAATTGCGCACCGACTATCTCGACGTGGGGATGATCCACTACGTCGACGCCGAGGCCGACCTGCGCACGGTCTTCGACGGGCCGATCATCCGGCTCGCCCAGCGGCTCAAAGCCGAGGGGCGCATCCGCTCGATCGGTCTGAGCAGCCACAACCCCGCCGTGGCGCGCATGGCCGTCGAAACAGGGCTCGTCGACGTACTGATGTTCTCGATCAATCCGGCCTACGATCTGCAACCCGCAAGCGAGAACGTCGACACGCTGTGGGCCGACGAAAGTTATGCCCGCACGCTGCACAACGTCGATCCCGAACGCGAACGGCTCTACGAACTGTGCGAGCGCACGGGCGTGGGCATCGACGTGATGAAGGTCTACGGCGGCGGCGACCTGCTTAGCGAGGCGAACTCGCCCTTCGGCCGCGCACTGACGCCCGTGCAGTGCATCGAGTATGCGCTCACGCGCCCCGCCGTGGCGGCCGTCATGGTCGGCTGCAAGAGCCGCGCGGAGATCGAAGCGGCGCTGGCGTGGTGCGACGCTCCGGCCGCCGAACGCGACTACACTGCGGTGATGACGGGGCTGGAACGCTTCTCGTGGCGGGGACACTGCATGTACTGCGGCCACTGCGCCCCCTGTTCGGCGGGCATTGACATCGCGGCAGTCAACAAATTCCGCAACCTCGCGCAAGTGCAGGGCGAGATTCCCGAAACGGTGCGCGAACACTACCGCACGCTCGCGCACCACGCCTCGGAGTGCATCGGTTGCGGGCTGTGCGAACCCCGATGCCCGTTCGGCGTAGAGATCGTCGAGGCGATGCGCCGCGCCGCCGAACGGTTCGGATACTGAAACGACAAACCATGAAACGAAACACGACCTTCCTGACCGACGACCAGCGGCTGCAACTCATCGACCTGCTGCATGTCGAAGCGTGCTCGTGCGTAATCCGCAACGGCGATGTGACCCGCATCTTCCGCGAACGGGGCGTGAAAGACCTCTACCGCCTGCTCGAAGAGGAGCCCGAACTGCTGGACGGCGCCTTCGTCGCCGACAAGGTGGTGGGTAAAGGCGCGGCGGCGCTGATGATTCTGGGCGGCGTCGGCGAACTCCACGCCGACGTCATCAGCCGGCCGGCGCGGCTGCTGCTCGCCGCATCGCCCGTACACGTGAGCTACACGCTCGAAGTACCCTATATCGTCAACCGGACACGAACGGGGCAATGCCCCGTGGAGACGCTCTGCCGCGACTGCGCCACCGCCGCCGAAGCGCTGCCGCTGATCCGCAACTTTATCGAAGGACAAAAATGAAAGCCTTTTTCCACTCTATACTGACAGCCGCGCTGCTGTTCGCAGTCCCGGCCGCCGTCGCCGACGAGCTGCCCGACAGCGTACGGCAGCGCCCCGTCTACCCGATCGAGGAGGTCGTCGTCACGGGCACGCGCAACGAAACCGACGTCCGCCTCCTTCCGATGACCGTCTCGGTGGTCGACCGCGCCGCGATCGAACGCAGCGGCCGGCAATCGCTGCTGCCCATACTCACCGAACAGGTGCCGGGGCTCTTCGCCACCGCGCGCGGGATCATGGGCTACGGAGTCTCGACCGGAGCGGCGGGCGGCATGTCGCTGCGCGGCATCGGCGGCGCACCGCAGGCGGGGCTGCCGACCACGGGCCTGCTGGTACTCATCGACGGCCATCCGCAGTATATGGGGCTCATGGGACATCCGATCGCCGACGCCTACCAGTCGATGCTGGCCGAGCGCGTCGAAGTCGTACGCGGCCCCGCCTCGGTACTCTATGGTTCCAACGCCATGGGCGGCGTCATCAACATCGTCACGCGCAAGCAGCGCGAGGAGGGCATCCGCACCGACCTGCAAGCCGCCTACGGCTCCTACAACACGTTGCAGACCGAGCTGTCGAACCGTATCCGCAAGGGACGCTTCACGAGCGTCGTCACCGGCTCCTACAACCGCACCGACGGCCACCGCGCCGACATGGGCTTCGAACAGTACGGCGGCTACGCCAAGCTGGGATACGAGCTTTCGAGAGCATGGACGCTGTCGGGCGACGTGAACCTGACGCACTTCAACGCATCGAATCCGGGCGAGGTGACGGCGCCGCTCATCGACAACGACTCGCGCATCACGCGCGGACGGGCCTCCGCCGCCCTGGCCAACCGCTACGACCGCACGTCGGGCGCCCTGAGCCTCTTCTACAACTGGGGGCGGCACAAGATCGACGACGGCTATGCCGCGGGCAGCGAACCGCTCGACTACCGGTTCAACTCGCGCGACCGGATGCTGGGGGTGTCGTGGTACCAGAGTGCGCAGCTCTTCGCGGGCAACCGGCTGACGGTGGGCTTCGACTACTTCCACTTCGGCGGCGAATCGTGGAACCGGTTTCTCGACGGACACGAAGAGCCGCAGGTCGACAAGACGCAGGACGAGGTGGCCGGTTACGTCGACTTCCGACAGTCGCTCGGCACATGGCTGACGCTCGATGCGGGGCTCCGCGTCGACCGCCACTCCCATGTGGGCACCGAGTGGGTGCCGCAGGCGGGTGTCTCGTTCCACCTGCCGCGCAGCGCCGAGATCAAGCTCTCGGCCGGCAAAGGATTCCGCTACCCCACGATCCGCGAACTCTACATGTTCCGCCCCGCGAACCCCGACCTGCGTCCCGAGCGGCTGTGGAGCTACGAACTGTCGCTCTCGCAGCGGCTATGGGAGGGACGGCTCTCCTACGGCGTCAATCTCTTCTATATCGACGGCGAAAACCTGATCCTGCGTATGCCCGTCGACGGGCGGCAGATGAACGTCAACACCGGCCGGATCGAGAATGCGGGCGTCGAAGCCGAAATCGCATACCGCATCTCGGCGGCATGGAGCGTCGACGCCAATTACAGTTTCCTGCACATGGAGCATCCCGTGCTGGCCGCTCCCGAACACAAACTCCACGTCGGAGCCTCCTTCACGCAGGGCCGCTGGTCGGTCTCGACGGGCCTGCAATACGTGGAGGGTCTCTACACTTCGATCGTCGTCGGAGGGACGGGCAGCGACGCACAGGAAAATTTCATCCTGTGGAACCTGCGCGCAGGTTTCCGCATCTCGCGCAAATTGCGTATCTTCGTCGACGGAGAGAACCTGCTGGCGCAGCGTTATGAGATCAACGCCGGATTCCCCATGCCGCGTGCAACCGTGCTGGGCGGTCTGGACATGCACTTTTAACGAATTACTCGAAATACCGGAACTTTCATTCAACCATTCATAAAAAAGTGATATGCAAACGACTTCCGTAAAACTCTATTCGCTGGAATACAGCGAAGCGAAAACCTATCTGGCGGCCGCCCTCTTCCTCGCGGGCAACATCGTCCTGCCGCAGCTCTTCCACACGATCCGTCTGGGCGGGCCGACATGGCTGCCGATCTACTTCTTCACGCTCGTGGGCGCCTACAAGTACGGCTGGCGCGCGGGGCTGCTCACGGCACTTGCGTCGCCCGTAGCCAACGCACTGCTCTTCGGGATGCCCGCCGCGGCGGCACTGCCCGCGATCGTACTCAAATCGGTGCTGCTGGCCGGCGCCGCAGGCTATGCCGCCGCACGCTTCCGCCGTGCGTCACTCGCACTGCTGGCAGCCGTCGTACTCTTCTACCAGGCGGCCGGCACATTGGGCGAATGGGCCCTCACGGGTTCGTTCCACGCCGCCGTGCAGGACTTCCGCATCGGCCTGCCGGGCATGTTGCTGCAAATCTTCGGCGGCTGGGCATTCATCAATTTCATAATCCGCAAGTAAGACGATGCGCAAACTGGGATTCGGCTGTATGCGGCTGCCGCTCGCAGAGGCCGGCAACTTCAAGGCCGTGGACATCGCCGAGGTCGAACGCATGGTCGACACCTTCCTCGAACGGGGCTTCACCTACTTCGACACGGCCTACATGTACCACGATTTCCACAGCGAGTGCGTCGTGCGCGAGGCGCTCGTCGAGCGTCATCCCCGCAACAGCTTCACACTGGCCACCAAGCTCCCGACGATGTTCCTCAAATCCGAAGGGGATCAGGAGCGGATCTTCGCCGAACAGCTCTCGAAATGCGGCGTCGACTACTTCGACTACTACCTGCTGCACAATCTCAACACCGCGAACTACCGCACCGTCGAGCGCTTCGACAGCTTCGCCTTCGCCGCCCGCATGAAAGCCGAGGGGCGTATCCGCCACGTCGGATTCTCGTTCCACGACAGCGCGGAGCTGCTCGACGAGATCCTCGCGGCGCACCCCGAAACGGAGTTCGTGCAGTTGCAGATCAACTACCTCGACTGGGACAATCCCAGCATCCAGTCGCACCGCTGCTACGACGTGGCGCGCCGTCACGGCAAGCCGATCGTGGTGATGGAACCGGTCAAGGGAGGTTCGCTGGCGACGGTTCCGCCCGCCGCCGAACGACTCTTCCGCGCCGTGCATCCCGACCTCTCGCCCGCCTCGTGGGCGATCCGCTATGCCGCGAGTCTGGACGGCGTAATAACCGTTCTCAGCGGCATGTCGTCGATGGCGCAGCTGCTCGACAACACGGACTACATGCACGACTTCCGACCGCTCGACGACGCCGAACGCGCCACGGTGGCCGAAGCCGTCAAAATCATCAACGATGCGATCGCCATCCCCTGCACGGCTTGCCGCTACTGCGTAGAGGGGTGTCCGAAGCATATCGCCATTCCCGACTACTTCGCGCTCTACAACGCCGACCGCCAGTCGGTGAACCACCTCTTTTCGATCCAGCAGACCTACTACGACAACCTGGCCCAGACGCACGGACGCGCCTCGGAATGCATCGGCTGCCGCAAATGCGAACGCAGCTGCCCGCAACACCTGCCGATCGTCGACGATCTGAAACGGGTCGCAGCGACGTTCGAAACGGCCGGATAACCGGATAAAAACTGACGAATATGGCAAAAATCCTCTTTCTCGGAAACTTGGGCGTCGTGGAGATCGTCCTCATCGCACTGATCGTACTGCTGCTCTTCGGAGGCCGCAAGATTCCCGAACTGATGAAGGGCATCGGCCGGGGCATCCGCTCGTTCAAGGAGGGTGCCCGAGGCGACGGCGAGGAACCGAAGCAGAAGGAGTGACCGCACATCGGCGGAATCGGCACCGGCGGAAGAACGTTCCGCCGGTCGTTTCGTACGCCGCACACGAAGATGCGTCCCGGCCGGTTGCACGGGAACGGTCTGGTATCTATCCGTCAGTAGATCAACGGCGCCGCCGACCGATGGATTCCGGCAGGAAACGACATGCTCGCTTCCTGCCGTTCCCTCCCCACTCCCGCGATCCGTTCTTCCACTGCGAACGAACTCGCCGCCGGAACTCCGCACCGGAAATTTCGCCGATTCGAAAAAATCGTTTACCTTTGCGTAAAACATCAGATGATACGATGAAATCAGGTCCGAAAACGCCCCTTCGCAAACACTCGCTGGCCGATACGTTGGCCCAACGGCTGCAACGCCGTATCGCAGCGGGAAAATTCCGCACGGGCGAACGGCTGCCGACTGAATCGGAGCTGATGCGCATGTTCGGCGTCGGCCGCTCGACGGTACGCGAAGCGGTACGGATGCTATCCGACCGGGGATTCCTGAACGTGCGGCAGGGCGCAGGGACATTCGTCGCAGCCCCCGCAGCGTCCGATGCCCTCGTGGAGCAGCGGTTGCGTCGCGCCGATATCCGCGAACTGGACGAAGTACGGAAAATTCTGGAAGCGGCCATTGTCGAACGCGCCGCCGCACGCCGCACGCCGCAGGACATGGAGCGGATCGAATCCCTGCTCGCCCAACGGGGCACGGCCGCCGAAGAGGGCGACTTGGAACGGTGCATCGCCGCCGACATCGTCTTCCATGCAGCCATAGCCGAAGCCACGCACAACGAAATCCTGAGCGAACTCTACCGGACGACAACAGGCCACCTGCAAAAGGGATTCCGTCATATCTACCGTGACACGGCCTGTTTTCGCGCCTCCCAGCCGACGCACGCACGGCTGGCACGGAACATCGCCGACACCGACGTGCAGCAGGCGCTCGACACGATCGCCGTCATTCTGGACGAACCCTGATCCCCCGACGATGGACACGCTCACGAAACCCATATCCGCACCGCGCCGGCGAACGACCGCCGACACGGTCTATCCGATCCTGCTGCTCGTCAGCGTCACCCACCTGCTCAACGACATGATGCAGTCGGTGATTCCGGCGGTCTATCCGCTGCTCAAAGCCAAATTCGGTTTTTCGTTCGCCCAGATCGGTCTCATCACGCTCGTCTTCCAGATGACCTCCTCGATCCTGCAACCTTTTGTCGGCCGCTATGCCGACCGCCATCCGAGACCCTATTCGCTGGCCGCGGGAATGTGTTTCACGCTGGCGGGACTCTTCGCGCTGGCCCTCGCCCCCGGCTTCGCGCCGATCCTTCTGGCCGTCGCACTCATCGGCTGGGGATCGTCGATCTTCCACCCCGAATCGTCGCGCGTGGCCCTGCTCGCATCGGGCGGGCGCAAAGGGCTGGCACAGTCGATCTTCCAGGTCGGCGGCAACGCCGGAAGCGCCTTCGGGCCGCGCTCGTCGTCATTCCCTACGGCCAGACCTCGATCATGTGGTTCGCCCCGGCCGCACTGCTGGCCATCGGCATCCTCCTCCGCATCGGCAACTGGTACAAACGGCAACTGAACGCCGCGACCGCCGCACCGGTAACCGCAACAGCCGCAGCAGCCGAATTGCCCCGCCGCAAGATCCACCGTGCGCTGCTGATCCTCACGGTGCTGGTCTTCTCGAAATATTTCTACATCGCCTGCATGACCAACTATTTCACCTTCTTCCTTATGGACAAATTCGCCTTCTCGGTGCAGGACGCGCAATACAGCCTCTTCGCATTCCTCGCGGCATCGGCCGCAGGCACGGTCATCGGCGGGCCGCTGGGCGACCGCATCGGACGGAAATACGTCATCTGGGGGTCGATTCTCGGAGCGGCACCCTTCGCCCTGATGCTGTCCTACGCCGGATCGGGCGGTGCCGTGGCGCTGGCGATCCTCGTCGGACTGATTATCTCGTCGGCCTTCTCGGCCATCGTGGTCTACGCCACCGACCTGATGCCCGGCCGAGTGGGAATGATCGCCGGCCTCTTCTTCGGGCTGATGTTCGGACTGGGCGGACTGGGTTCGGCCTTCTTCGGCTGGCTGGCCGACCGAACCAGCATCGAATTCATCTTCCGCGTCAGCGCGCTGCTGCCCCTGATGGGGATCATCACGGGATTCCTGCCAGACGTCGAACGCAAACGATGATACACTACCAATCGCCACTCAACTTTCATGGACACGATGCAATACACCCACCTCTACCGCTCACCGCTCGGCACGATCACACTGGCTGCCGACAGCGAAGGCCTGACAGGACTCTGGTTCGAAGGGCAGAAATATTTCGCCGCGACGCTCGACGCCCAGCACGAAGAGACGATGCTGCCGATATTCGAGCAGACCCGCCGCTGGCTGGACAACTATTTCGGAGGGAACGATCCGGGACCGACGCCGCCCCTGCACCTGCAAGGTTCACCGTTCCGGCTGGCCGTGTGGGAAATTCTGCGGCAAATCCCCTTCGGGAAGACGATCACCTACGGAGAGATCGCCCGTGAAATCGCCCGCCGGCAAGGCCCGAAAACCGTCCCGGCACAAGCCGTAGGCGGCGCTGTCGGACACAATCCCGTCGGCATCATCGTTCCCTGCCATCGGGTCGTGGGAAGCAACGGCAGCCTGACGGGCTATGCGGGCGGCATCGAGCGGAAGGTACGGCTCCTCGCCCTCGAAAAAGCGGATATGACAGGACTGTTCGCTCCGCAAAAAGGCACAGCCCTGTAAAAGCCGAAACGGCAGGAGCACCTTCGTATCGTCGTGCCTGACCGTTCCGTTCCCGCTTTGGGATTCCGCGGCGAACGAACAGCAGGCAAGAGTGCCGATGCCAAACCGCAATGCGGAGGACGTCGAGGGACCGACGTTTCGACGGGGATTTATGAATCGTCAAGAAACGGCAGAAGATCGGCACGCCGTTCAAAATCAAACTGTGCGGCATTACCAAACGCATCATCGACAAATACAGACGCGAGGTCGCGGGAACGAACCTCGTACTGCCTGTGCCCGACATCGCCTACTGTAACCGCATCCTGAAAAGAATCGCCGTCGAGGTCGGAATCGACAAGGCGGTCACCTACCATCTGAGGCGCCATACGTTCGCAACGACCAACGCGCTGATGCAAGGCATCCGCATCGAAGTGGTCAACCGATGCGGGTTTCCGGCCGGTCTTCGGCGGTCATTAGACGGTCATTCGGCGGGAGTGTCCGGAAAGTCCGGAGAGAAGATCACGTGCGGAGCAGCGTTTCGCGGATGCGTCTCAGGGCTTTGGTGATCTGCGCTTCGACGGTCTTGACCGAAATCCGCATCTGATTGGCGATCGCTGCGTTGGAAAGCCCCTCTTCACGGCTTTTGCGGAATACTTCGCGGCAGCGGTCGGGCAGTTGCGAGACCGCTTCGGCGATCAGTAACAGCATTTCGTCGGCTTCAAGCTGCAATGCTTCCGGATTCGTGAAGAGCGGTTCAGGGCCCTTCCCGATGGGAATTCCGTCGATTCGTTCGTCGCGAAGCCGGTTGAGCGCGCGGTTACGCACGGCGCGAAACAGATAGGCCCGGACGGAAGTCGAGATACGGAGTTCCCCGGCATGCTGCCAGATGTGCGTAAAGGTGTCCAATACAATCTCCTCGGCAGAGGTGCGGTCGTGGAACCAACAGGCCGCGAACCTGCAAAGCGGGGCGTAATAACGGTCGAACAACTCCCTGAAAGCGGCGGTTCCCCCCCCCTCCCTCGGCTGATGTGTTTCCACAAAACCATGTCGTGTTCGTTTTCCGGCCTCATCGTATCGCTAAAAGAAATTCAGACAAATAAAGATAGACATTTTCGGGGATAAAACGGATGCGGAACGTATGAATTTTTCATTTCGAAATTATTCAGTTTCTGTTATCCTGCGGAATGCGGAACGCTTGCAATCGGGACTGCGTTAAACAAGGGGCCTGCTGAAACACTCCAGCAGGTCCCTTTGCAAGTCCAGACGCATTATTCGAGCAGTTCGTTGTTACCCCAGACATTCAGTTCTGCGATACACCATCCCCGGAAAGTCGGGTTATAAGTCTTGTTCGTATAGCTGGCGTGAATGCGCAGCCGGACGTAACGCGCATGTTGGTAGTCGTCGAGCATCGGACTGATGACCACCCCCATCGGATCCAGCGGTGAGTCGGGATCGGTCCGGTTGTCGCGGTATGTCTGGGTGTAGGTCCAGTTGGCGTCGTTCGCTGCACCGAGGCCGTCGCCGGCGATCTCCTTCGCGGTCCAAACCTCCAAGTGGGCGATGCCGTAGCGTGCGCCGTCCTCAGGTTTGCCGGTAGTCATGTAGCGCTGATTGAACTGGAAGCCGCGTACGGTCACCTCTTTGCCCAGATCGATGACGAAGTCGTAAGGCGGATCGGCTTTCTCTTCGTCGGCGTTGCAGTAGCCGAAGGTGTTGATGTCTTCGTCGAACATCTTCTCCACTTCGTAGTTGGGCTTGGCTTTGGGGGCGGCGAGCACCTTCCATCCGCTGCGTTCGAGCAGCACGGGTGCGGGCGGTCCCGGCTTGACGAGCTTGTTGAAGAGGATGTAACGGACACTGCCCGTCGGCGAGACCGTCGCCTGCGAGTCGCCCTTGATCGAATCGATGGTGATCGGCAACAGGTACGGCTCCTCGTCGGGCATGCGCTCGCTGAACAGCTCCACTTTCATCGTCGAGGAGAGCGTGTTGTAGCGGGGCAGCATGACTTCGGTGGTCGAAAATTCGTAGGCCTCCGAGGGGCAGAGCTTGTATGAGGTTCCGTGCGCCGCGTTATAGGTCCCGACCAGTTCGGGGGCAGTCTTGAATACGACGGTTATGTAGTTGCCGCTGATCTGCTCGGCCTCCACGCGGATGTCGAGGGTCTGCTTCTTGGGGCTTTCCACCGTAATCACTTCGGCGTCGGCCGTGGCGTCCTGAATGCTCAGCAGCGCAGGCTGCCCGAGCGTCAGACCTTCGTCGTCCTTGCAGCCCGCCGCTGCGATGAGCAGGGCGACGGCGGCCAGAAGACGCATGTTCGCATATCGTTTCATAATCGTTTGCGTTTAAGAGTTCGTCTCAGCATTAGAATTTGACATCGACCAGCACGGGAATATGATCCGAGGCCCTCTTGATGTCGCCTTTGTTGAAGTCGAGCATGATCTTGGTGCCGACCACTTCGCACTTCGCGCCGTTGCCGTTCCACAACAGGATGTAATCGATACATTTGTCCGGCGCCTGCGAAGAGTGGGTGAAGTCGCTCGCACCGTGGGGCGTCAGGATCGTCCAGTCCGTCTTCAATTTGGAGATGGTGGGCGAATCGGGACGGGCGTTGAAGTCGCCGCCGAGGAAGACGGGTTTCTTCGAGCCGCCGAATTCTCGTTCGATGACCTTGTTGATTTCATCGACCTGCCCTGCCTGAGCCAGCGAGGATACATGGTCGAGGTGGGTGGTGGCGAAGACATATTTCTCGAACTCCACGACGACCATCACGCGGGGTTCGGCGCCGTCGCCCTTCGGCAGCGGAGCGGCAAAGGCACGAACGGGTTTCTCACGGCTGGCGATTCCGTCGCCGTAGGCTCCGCCCTGATAGGCCATCGCCCGCGAATATTCGTAACTCCACTCCTTGCCCATCAACTCGGCGAACTTCTTGAGTTGGAAGACCCTGCCGGTGCGAACCGTACAGCTGTCCAGTTCGCTGATGCCCACCAGATCGGCTTTGCCCTCGGTCATCATATCGGCGATCATCTGGTAGCTGCCGTCGCTGACGTACTTGGTAAAGACGCCGACGTTGTAGGTCACCAGACGTGTCGCGCCGTCGGTCTTGGGATAGTAGTCCCGGACGGGTTCTTCGGGGTTTTCGGGTTTCAGATGGGGCGGAACTTCGTCTTCGGAGGAGGAGCTGCTGTTGCAGGCCGTTGCCGGGCAGGTGAGGCCGAGCAGCAGCATGATGGTAAGATATTTTTTCAGAATGTTCATCGTTTCGTTCGTTTTTGAAGTTAGCATTAAGAATTAAAAGTCGAGGCCGTCGTTCCAGCCGGGGTTTTGCGTCAGAGCACCGCCGGTCAGCGAGCGGTCGTCGGTCGGAATCGGGTAGTAGTAGTCGCGGGCTTCGTTCCACTCGCCCGGATTCTTCTTGTGGGGCGAGATGTAACCGTGATCGCCTTCCGAGAGGAAGATGTCCTGATCGATCTCCATGATGAGCGGAGCTTTGGTCGAGGGCGTCTCTCCCTTGGTTTTGAGGTAGATGTCGGGCGTACCGTCTCCGTCGAGGTCGTATTCGCCCTTGGAGGGGATGTAGAGACCCAGCAGCGGCTGCGTGAAGGCCTTGCCCTCTTTCCAGCGGATGAGGTCGTAGTAACGGTGGCCCTCCTGAAGCAGTTCAATGGTGCGCTCGCGGCGGATTTCGAGCAGTACGCCTTTGTTCGGCCCCGTCACGTTGGGGTAGCCTGTCTCAGGGGCCGAAAGGTACGGGTCGGGGTTGGCGTTGGCGTGATCCATGTCCAGATTGGGCATACCTACGCGATCGCGCAGTTTCTTGATCGACAGATCGATGTCGGCCTGCGTCAGCGTACCCAGCTCGGCTTTGGCTTCGGCGTAGTTGAGGTAGATCTCGGCCGTGCGGATGATCGGCAGGTCGGTGTACGAGAGGTTGTACCCGTCGGAACCGAAATCGGCGGGAGCGACGAACTTGATGGGCTGATAGCCCGTCATGCAGGTCGACAGGCTCGGCACTTCGACCTTGGTGGAGTTGATGCGCGTGTAACCCGGCGTGCGGATCGATTGCGCCAGACGCGGATCGCGGTTCCGGCACTCGTCCCGGAACTCCATCGTTTCCCAGCCCGCCTTGTCCGTGAAGCGCGTGCCGTCGGCCATCAGATAGCTGGCGACGATCTTGCGCGTCAGCCCCGGACGGCCGTAGGAGGTGTTCAGCGAGTAGAAGGTGCTGTTGTGGAATACGCTTAGCCCCTTGTTGTAATCGCGGGCGAGGACGACCTCGATCTGCTGGGCGTCTTCCGACACGAACAGATCGCGGTAGGCGGTCTGCGTGCCGCCCGATGTGTAGAGTCCGTAGCCGCTGTTGGTGATGAACTCTTCGGAAGCCTTCGCCGACAGGCTGAGGTAGTATTTCCAGTCGTTCTCCGGAAGGTCGATGTCGTGGTATTTGCGGAACGTGCCTTCGAAGAGACAGAAACGCGATTTCAGGGCCAGAGCCGTCCATTTCGTGATACGGTAGAGGTCGTGTTTGGTGGGCAGGTAGCGGATGGCGAAATCGATGTCCTCGATCATGCGCTGCATGACGTATTCTCGCGAATCGCGCGGACGATTGAGCTCAGCATCGGCCGAGCCGATCGGTTTCGCATACCACGGCACGTCGCCGAACCGCTTGATCTTTTCGAAATAGAAATAGGCGCGGAAGAAACGGGCCAGCGCGTCGTAGTGGTTACGGACGTCGAGGTCCTTGCAGTTGACCGAGTATTCGAGCAGCGTGTTGATATCGCGCAGGTCGGTCCATGTCCAGCCGCCGCCCGATGCGGGGATCGTGCGGCCGCCGCGCATCTCCTGAGGCAGGTCGTTGTGAATGATGTTGTCCCAGTACTCGTTGTAGAGCCCGTCGGACGGGAAGACCGTGTAGAATTTGTTGCTGAAAGCCTGCAACTCGTTTTCGTTCGAGAAGAAGGTTTCGGGCGACATTTGGGCCAGCGGGTATTTGTCGAGCCACTCTTCGCAGGAGACGAGCGCCATGGTGCAGCCTGCGGCCAGTATAATCAATAATATTTTTTTCATGGTTCTGCTTGTTTAATTAGAATGTGACATCCACGCCGAACATGTAGGTCTTCTGCCATGGATAGGTGCGCATCTCGTCGTTCATGGCGGCCATTTCGGGATCGATATAGTCCGAGTGGATGGGCGACCATGTGGCGAGATTCTCTCCCGTGAAGTAGACGCGAAGGTTTTCGATCAACACTTTGCGGGTCCATTTCTTGGGCAGCGTGTAGCCTATCGTGAGGTTCTTCAGACGGCAGTAGCGGATGTTCTGCATATAGCGATCGTTGACGGCCGTCAGCTCGCGGTTGGTGCCTGAAAGGGCTACATAGCCGCGCGGACGGGGGAAGTAGGCGTCGGGATTCTCTTCGCTCCAATACATCTCGTGGAAGTCTTTGGGAATCCAGCTCGCATACGGACGGGCATAGGGTCCCCAGAAGGCGATCGTATTGGCTTTGGGATACCAGTGGCGGCGTCCGATGCCCTGAAAGAAGATCGAAAAGTCGATGCCCGCCCACGACATGCTCAGCGTCGTGCCGTAATGGAACCGCGGCTGGCTGTTGCCGATGATCTCCCGGTCGCCCGGATCGTCGACCGTGTTCTTGCCGATAGAGATCACGTTGTCGCCGTCCAGATCGAGGAATTTCAGGTCGCCGGCGTGCAGGCCGCGTTCCGAGCCGGCCGCAGCGTTGATCCGGTTGTTGACGGCGGTCTGATCGACGGCATAGCCGGCAGCCTCGGCGTCCGTGGCGAAGAGTCCGCCGATGCGGTAACCCCAGATCTCACCCCAGCGCATACCTTCGTAGTAGGACTTGGCGAACGTGCGGTCGGGGTTGTCGTATTTGGTGATGTCGGTCACGTAGTCGTTGAAGGTAACCGTCACGCTGTAAGTGAACGGCCGACGCAGAAGCTGGAACTCGTCGCGCCAGCTGAGCGAGAGCTCGTAACCCTTGGTGCGCAGGTCGGCGCTGTTCATCTTGGGCGAATCGGCGCCGTAAACGCTCGGCAGGGCGACGCCGGAGGTCAGCATGTCCTTCGTATCGCGGATGTAGAAGTCGGCGCTGAAAGCCAGACGGTTGTTCAGGAAGCTCATGTCTACGCCCAGATTGTTGTGGATCGAGGTTTCCCATGAGAGGTTCGAGGCCACGGGGGCCGAAATGGTGGCCGTCGTGGGTTTGTCGCCGCCGAACAAATAGTTCTGGTTGCCGATCGAGATTTTGCGGATATAGTCGTAGTAGCCTACGTTCTGGTTACCCAGCTGTCCGTACGAATACCTGATCTTGAAGTTGTTGAATTTTTCGCGGATGCCCTCGAAGAAAGGCTCTTCCGAGATGCGCCATCCGAGCGAGAACGAGGGGAAGAAACCCCAGCGGTGACCGCGCTTGAAGCGCGACGTGCCGTCGTAGCGGCCGCTCACCTCCACGAGGTATTTGCCTTTGTAGTCGTAGTTCAGACGGCCGAAGAAGCCCATCAGGGCGTATTCGTTCTGGCCGCCGCCGACCTCCATGCGTTCGTTGCCGTCGGCGTCCTGTCCCACCAGATTGAGGTCCATCAGCGTTTCGGAGAGCAAGTTGTAGCCCGTGGCCGATACGTCTTTGAGGTACTTGGTCTCCCAGTTGAAACCGGCCATCGCCTTGAAGTTGTGCTTCTCGTTCCACGTGTGTGCGTAGGTGGCGTAGACGTTGGCCTGATAGTAGTTGTGCATCATGGTCTTTTCGTAGAGCTTGTCTTGGAAGCGGCTGCCCGTCGAGAGGGTTTGCACTTCGCCCGGATACTGCGAGTATTCGGTATTGACCTGACGGTTGAGGTTGTGCTGGGTGTTGAACATGTAGGTGAAGTTACCCTTGATCTCCAACCCTTTGACCGGGGTCCACGTCAGCTCCGTGGTGGTCGACATGTTGTCGGTCTTGTCCTTGTTGTAGTGGCCGCCCTTGTTCATGATCGTGGGCAGGCCGTCCATGATCGAGTATTTCGACAGCGAGGTGTAGTAGACGCTCGTGCCGTCGGGGTTATAGGGCATCATCGAGGCCAGTGCGTGTACCGTGCCGAGCGAGAAGGCTGTATTGACTCCGCTGGGGCCGGGGTAGTAGTACTGGTAGTTGTAGTAGCTGGTGTTATTGCTGATTTTTAGCCACTTGTTGATGTCGAACGAAATTTTCGAACGGAAGTTGATCCGCTGCAAGCGGTCGGGGTCCTGACGGAAGAGTCCCTCTTCGCTGTAATAGTTGCCCGAAAGCATGTACTTCACCTTCGAGTTGCCGCCCGACAGCGAGACGCTGTGGCTCGTGCTGGGATGCTCGTCCTTGAACAGGTAGTGGTACCAGTCGAAGTTGGCGTAATAGACATATGTGTCGCGGCCGTCGCGCTGGTCGATCTTCACCCACGGACGTTCGGGATTTTCGACCTTGTCGTTGCGGCGGGCCCATAATTCCATCATGTCCTGCTCGGTATAGTTGGTGTAGTTGGTACCTGCATCGGCATGCCAGAACAGGTCGTTGACGTACACCGAATAGTAGCCGCGGGTCTCGTAATCGGTCGAGGTGGTGGGGGAATTCCACCCCCAGCGTCCGCTGTACGACACGCGGGTTTTGTCCGAATCGTCGCCCTCCTTGGTAGTCACCAGTACGACGCCGTAAGCCGCGCGTGCGCCGTAGATGGCGGCGGCCGAGGCATCCTTGATCACCGAGATCGAGGCCACGTCGTTGGGGTTGAGTTTCATCAGGTCGCCCTCGGCGCCGTCGATCAGCACGAGCGGCGAACCGCCGTTGATCGAGGTGATACCGCGGATGTTCAGGTCGGCCGAGTTGCCCGGACGGCCCGACGAGGTCGAGATCGTCAGACCCGGAACCGCACCTTGAAGCATGTGGGCTACGGACGGCGCCGAACGGTTTGCAAGCTGCGTGTCGTCCACCGTGGTGATGGCTCCCGTCAGATTGACCTTCTTCTGGGTGCCGTAACCTACTACTACGACGTCCTCCATCCTCACGGCATCTTCTGCGAGGAATACCTCGAGACTGTTCTGCGAGACGGGCACCGAGACTTTCTTGGAGATGTAGCCCAAGTAGGTGAAGCTGAGCACCGCATCGGCGTCGGGAACGTCGATGGTGAAACTGCCGTTGTTTCCGGAAACGGTGCCGCGGGTATTGTCGCCCTCCAGCGTGACGGCGACGCCGGCCAACGGCAGTTCGTGGGAGTCGTTGACCGTACCGGTGATCGTGCGCGATCCGGCCGGAGCCTTGCGTGCCGCGGGAATCAGGGCGATCTGGCGTTCGGATATCGTGAAGTCGAGACCCGTCGGGGCGAGCATCTGGCGCAGGGCGGCGGAGATCGGCAGCTGTTTGGCGTGAAGGCTGACGCGCAGGGTCAGATCGGTCTGTTTGGCGTCGTAGAAAAACGTGTATTTGCTGCTCTTCTCGATGCGCGATATGGCTTCCGAAAGGGGTATGTCGGTGAACTCTATGTTGATCGCCGGCTCCTGCGTCTGGCCATGTGCAACCGTTGTCCATTTGCAGACGAGCAGCAATAGAATTGCGAAGAGTCTAAAATGTTTCATGGTTGGAAGTTTTAAGGTTAGCGAGTGTTTGCAGCGGCGGGTGCTGCCGCTGGAGAAATTGTGTGCGATTCAGCTCTGTTCGGTCATAGGCATTCGGGGTTTGGTTGGAGTTTGGTCGGTTTACGGTTTTATTCTACCTCGGAGATAGACACCGAGCGGTTGTCCGAGAAGGTGTAGACGATCGGATTGATGCGGCTCATGATGCGCAGAATCGCTTCGAGCGGTTCGTCGGTAATGGTGAACGTGTAGGCGTAGTTGCGGGCGAGTGCCGGAGAGATGTCGATCCGGATGTCGTACCAGCGAGACAGGTAGCGGCAGATTTCACCCAGCGACTGCCGCTCGAAGACCAGTTTGCCCGCGGCCCAGCAGGATTCCAGCTCCACGTTGCCGCGACGGATGTCCAGCTTTTGTGTGGCGGTGTTGTAGCGGGCGATTTCACCGGGGTGCAGCTGGCGCTGTTCGCCTTCGCCGGAGTCGAGGGCCACCGAACCCTCTACGAGCGATACGGCGACGGTCCGGTCTTCGAGCGAGGTGTTCACGTTGAATTTGGTGCCGTGAACCCGTATGCGCAACCCTTCCACTTCGACCGTGAAGGGGCGTTCGGGATCTTTGGCAATGTCGAAAAATCCCTCTCCGCGAAGCTTTACGTTGCGGCTTTCGGCGCCGAAGGAGCCGTCGCAGGCAAGCGTCGAGCCGCTTTGGAGCCATACGGTCGAACCGTCGGCCAGGTGTGCCAGCGATTTACCGCCGAAGGCGCAGAACTCCTGTCGGGCCGGACTCGGTGTGAGGGCGGCGTCAGGACGGACTGCGAAGAGCGTGACGACGACGCCCGCGGCGACGGCAGCCGCCGTGCGAAGTATCGGCACCCAACGGCGTTTCGGCGCGGGCCGTTCCGTAGGCTGCGGCGATCCGGAAACTCCGATACGTGACTGCAACTGTTCCCAGAGCCGATCGCGGTCGGGGGTGTAAGCTGCGGCGCGGCGCTGTGCGTCGTCCCATATGCGGAGGGCGTTTTCGTAGATGCGGAGGTTGTCCGCATTCGAGACCCACAGGTCGAATTCGCGGCGTGATGCGGTGTCCAGCGTGCCTTTCAGCGCATGGATCAGGAGATCCCTGTTATGTTTGTCCATGACGGTATTCGGGTTTTATCCGAAGACACGAAAAAGGCGGCCGACCCTTACGGGCCGACCGCCTTTTTTTGCGATTTCTTAGCGGAATGTCTCCGGATATTCCTCCGCGGACGCTTCGTATGTGCCGGTAACGGCGACTATCGACCCAAAACATGTGGTCGTTCGACACAACGACGCGTTTCGTGATCGTTTAAGGGAATGTTTCTAAATCGACGCATATGAAAGTGTTCTGAAAACGGTCATACGAAACCGCCTGAAAAAGTCTATTACGAGTACCAATGGTAAATACCATACAGAACCCTCGGCCGAAGCATTGAAGGATTTCGACAGACGGCTGTCGGTGCAGGATACGAAGGACAGGCCCGTATTTGATGCTTTGATAGCATATTCCAGAAGCTCGACTTCTCAACGTATACATGACCAAGATATTATCGAAGGATTTACGAAATTCCTTTTGACGGATTTCAGGCAGGATGCCGGACACATATTTTTCCCGTTTCATGCTTTCCGAAGAAAACGATAAGGAGTTCGTAGAACGTCTGAACCAGATTAAAGAGGGTTTTATTATCATTTCCGGACTGAAAGACATTACCGAATCGACAGATCTAAATACGATAGGCAGTCGGACGACCAACCGACGATCTATCTCGATACGGAAGAACCGTTCAGTGCATATGAATAAGGTTGGAATGGGTACCCTGCTTTAAGTTTCAATACAGATATTGTCCTGTTATGCTTTCCTTATTGGCGGCTACCGCTTCGGGAGTGCCCGTCGCGACGATACGTCCGCCGTCGGCTCCTCCGCCCGGGCCGAGGTCGACGATGTAGTCGGCGTTGCATATCATGTCCAGATCGTGTTCGATGACGACCAGGGTAGCCCCTGCCGAAAGCAGATGCCGGAAGACTTCGAGCAATGTCCTGACGTCGAGCGGGTGGAGCCCGATGGTGGGCTCGTCGAAAACGAAGAGCGAGTCGCTTTGCCGGCGTCCCATCTCCGAGGCGAGTTTCAGCCGCTGCGCCTCGCCGCCCGAGAGACTGGGCGTGGCTTCGCCGAGGGTGAGGTAGCCCAACCCGAGGTCGCTCAGCGTCGCAAGCCGCGGTGCGACGCTCTTGAATCCGGCGCACAGCTCCGCTGCATGGGCCACGTCGGCCTCCATGACCTGCGGCAGCGTGAACGAACGGCCGTTCCCGACCGTACAGGCGATTCGTCCCGCAGGTTTCGCATAGCGCGAGCCGCGGCATTCGGGACACGGAATATCGACGTCGGGCAGGAACTGCACGTCGAGGCTGACCGTGCCGGTGCCGTCGCACACGGGGCAACGCAGCCGTCCGGTGTTGTAGGAGAAGTCGCCCGCCTTGTAACCGGCGGCCCTGGCATCGGGCGTGCGGGCGAAGATCTTGCGCAGCTCGTCGTGAATATCGGCGTAAGTAGCCACCGTAGAGCGCACGTTGGCACCGATGGGTGTCGAATCGATGAGCTTGACGTGTTCGATACCCGACGCATCGATATTTTTCACATGGGGTGGCAGCGGTGTGCCCGCTATCGCCGCTTCGAGCGCCGGAACGAGGCTTTCGAGAATCAGCGTGGTTTTGCCAGACCCCGATACGCCCGTCACCACCGTGAGGCGGCCTTTGGGAATGACGACTTCGAGCGGTTTTACGGTGTGAATCTCGGAGGTGGAGAGGCGGATCGCCCCTTGTGCGAAGAGTTCGCCTTCCGGCACGACGGGCAGCACGCGGGATTCGACCTTGCCTGCCAGAAACGGGCCGATGCGCGACGCCGGACTGCGTTCGATCTCCCCGACCGTCCCCTGCGCAATGACCCTTCCGCCGTCGGCCCCCGCTCCGGGGCCCATCTCGACGATATGGTCGGCATGGCTCAGTATCTGCGTGTCGTGGTCGACCAGCACGACGGTGTTTCCGTCGGCGACCAGGTCGTCCATAACACCCGTGAGACCTGCGATGTTGGCCGGATGAAGGCCGATGGAGGGTTCGTCGAGCACATACATCACGCCCGTAGTACGGTTGCGCACTGCGCGGGCCAGCTGCATACGCTGCCGCTCGCCGGTGGATAGGGTCGAAGCCGCCCGATCGAGCGCGAGGTATCCCAACCCCAAGTCCAGCAGACGGCGCGAAGCGGCGAGGAACGACTCGCAGATGCTCTCGCCCATGGGGCGCATCTCCTCCGGCAGCGAAGCGGGGACGCCGCACACCCACCCGACGCACTCCGCGAGCGTCATGCGGCACGCCTCGTCCAGCCCGATGCCGCGAAGCCGCGGCGCCCGGGCCTCGTCGGAGAGTCGCGTGCCGCCGCAAGCCGGACAGACGTCCTGACGCAGGAACTTCTCCACGCGCTTCATGCCCTTCTCGTCGGTCACTTTGGCGAGCGCATTCTCGACCGTATAGACGGCGTTGTAGTAGGTGAAATCGAGCTCTCCCGCCTGATTGGAATTTTTGGCTTTGTAGAGGATATGTCTCTTTTCGGCCGGTCCGTCGAAGACGATGGCGCGCTCGGCAGGCGTCAGCTCGCTGAACGGCACGTCGGTACGCACGCCCATCGCCCGGCACACGTCGGTCATGAGCGACCACATCAGGCTGTTCCACGGAGCCACGGCCCCTTCGTCGATCGTCTTCGATTCGTCGGGCACGAGCGTCGCACGGTCTACGGTCATGACCGTACCCGTACCGCCGCACCGGCGACATGCTCCGCCGCTGTTGAACGCGAGCTCCTCGGCCCCGGGCGCATAGAACCGATGGCCGCAGTTCGCGCAGACGAGCTCCTTCTCGGCCGCGACGGCCAGCGTCGGCGCATGGTAATGCCCGCAGTTCGGACAGCGGTGCGAAGCCAGGCGCGAGAACATAAGCCGCAGGCTGTTGAGCAGCTCGGTGCCGGTGCCGAAGGTGCTGCGGATACCCGGCACGCCTGGCCGCTGGTGGAGTGCGATGGCGGCGGGAACATATGCTATTTCATCGACCTGCGCCTTGGGAGCCTGCGTCATGCGCCGGCGCGTATAGGTGGACAACGCCTCCAGATAGCGCCGCGACCCTTCGGCGTAGAGCACCCCGAGCGCCAGCGACGATTTGCCCGATCCCGACACGCCGGCGATGCCGACGATGCCGTGGAGCGGAATATTTACATCCACGTTTTTGAGGTTGTGGACGCGCGCACCGCGGATTCTTATTTCGTTCGGTGTTTTCTTCATCTCCATAAAGTCTCGTATCAAACATACAAAAGTACGGAACGGCAAATAACATGCATTGTCACAAATCGGGCGAAACGAAACGCTTTTCGGGACTTATCCCGCCCGCTCCCTGAATCGCAGCGGCGTACAACCGACCGGCCTGCGAAAATAACGGATGAAACAGGAGACGTCCTCGAAACAAAGCCGGTCGGGGATCTCCGTTACGGCCGAATCCGTATAACGCAACAGGCGTTAGGTATTGATTGCATTTTAATTTCATATTCTTCTGGAACAAAAATACAGTTTTTTGTATCTTGTTCCAATTGCTGTCTGCATTACATAAACCGGATTTTCATTTTTCATATCCGGCCGATGTCATAAATATTAAAAAGAAACAACCCTCTATTATTCTTTTGCCCATAAAAAGCATGCATGGCAAAAATTCCCGTCGCCCAGGAGCAGGCGGCCATCTATGTACAGAAGGACGGTTATACCCTTACCCAGCCGTTCGGAGAAATCGGATGATATGAGGACCGGGACACAGGGCTACGCCAATGTCGGTTTCCGGGTGGTCAGGACCGATTTCTGACACCCCTTTCATCCTCAAAAGTGCAGTTCATTTTTAGTATGAGCTGCACTTTATATTTAATAACTGTTAATATAAGCGCCCCGATTCGTCAAGAGAAATGTAAAATGAGCATTACAGCAAAAAATGCAGGCAGAGCGGGTAGCGTGTAAAATCGAAATCTATGTTGATTTTAATTTTTACCGTATATTTGCGCTAACGAGTTCTTTATTAAGATGAAGATTTGCAGCAAAGCTGTGCAGAAGATCGGTTAACAGATTGTTAACCGCCACAAACGAAAAATCCTCACAACTCGCTGATTAGCTTATTGCAAGGATTTAATCGTCTGTTTCCAGAGCGGAAAACGGGACTCGATCATGTATTTCCTATCCGTTATGTATCAATATGTTACAGCGAATTTTCAGTTTTGGGGTCACTAATTCGTAGCGTCCGCTTTACGCCGCAATGTATCTCGATGCTACATTACAAAGATACGATAAATAATCGTAATATCCAACGTGCCAATTGACAAAATTTCAGTCTAATTTGTACGTCTCTTTATAGAATATTGTATCTTTGTGATGTCCATTGGTATACAAATGTAGCGAAACCTATATGGTAAGGCCCTTTAATTCAGATCTGGTATTAGAAGAACGAATTAGCGATTCGACTCTTAAAGCATATCATGTCGGTTTCGATCAAAACAAATTCAGACTTTTGCCATTAGTTGAAACCATCCGACGTGTAATACCGGAATACGCATTGGGTTATCATGTGGGTTATAATATTCCGCAAACTGAAATTGTGGACAGGCTTCAAGAAGCAGCTAAAACGGTTTACACAACTGACAAATACAAGAAACGGGGAGAGTTTGGTGAGTTAATATTACATTTGTTATTACGTGATTTCTGTAATACAATCCCTCTTATTTCAACAATCTATTTTAGAGATTCCCCCAATGTCCCTGCACATGGCTTTGATGGCGTGCATATAACAGTTAATGGCGATGAACGAAAATTATGGCTGGGAGAATCGAAATTATATCAATCGGGCAAAGATGGCATCGCAGATCTCGCCAATGATGTTACCAAGCATTTCAATGCCGATTATCTTCGCCAACAATTCAATTTAATTCCTCGAAAAATACCAACCGAAACTCCCCAAATAGAATATTGGAAAACATTGATGCACCAACATCAAAAATTGGATGTAATTTTTTCAAGTATCGTAATACCAATGGTATGCACATACAATAGCAGTCTATTCGTGAATCATTGTAATGAAACACAACAATATATCGAAGATTTTAAAAACGAATGCGAAGCTTTGCACGATGAATTCAATCGGAAAAAGCCAGCTTCTAACTTGGAAATAATTTTATTATTGCTTCCAATCCCCGATAAAGACGAATTGAACAAAGAGCTTGATAAGAGGTTAAAAGCAATGCAGGTAATATGAACTTTCTGGATGTCAAAAATGCCATTTCGTTTTTGAGCAATACATCAGAAATCACTTATGATGACAGTTTTGAGTTATCAAGGTTTTGTTCGATATTGCTATCAAATAAAGAGAGCGAAAATCAAGGTCGGGATATTGTTATTCGCGTTCTGGACGCCTGGGATAAAATACCGGAAAATACAAAACCAATATGGAATCAGTTGACAGAAGCTGCCGGATTATATCCGTATGTCAACCCGTTGTATCTTTCGGAAAGTGCAGCATTGAGATATGAGTATCATAAATCTCCTTTCTTGAAAGACGTCTATTTACATGCAGAGCAACAAGAGTTATCTATCGAATTACAGAACAAACGATCTGTTGTCGTAAGCGCTCCGACGAGTTTTGGAAAGAGTCTCCTTATAGAAGAGATCATTGCAAGCAAGATTTATCGGCAAATAGTAATTATTCAGCCTACGCTTGCTTTGCTTGATGAAACGCGTAAAAAACTTTTGAAATACCGGAATGCGTATAAAATCGTGGTCTCGACAAACCAAATTCCGGATGAAACAAAAGGCAATATTTTTTTATTCACAGGAGAGCGGGTTGTCGAATATGTAAATTTCCCACAAATCGAGTTTTTTGTTATAGACGAATTCTATAAATTAAGTCTTGATAGGGATGATGATCGTGCGATTTCACTGAATCAAGCATTTCATAAACTTTTAAGATTCACCGACAAATTTTACTTGTTGGGCCCCATGATCAAAAATATCCCAACTTCTTTTAAAGAAAAATTCGATTTGATGTGGTTCCCGACAGAGTTTACAACGGTTGCTGTTGACGAAAAAAGTTTGGAAATACAAGACAAGATAAAGGCTTCAGAGAAAAGAGCACTAAAAGAACAGAAGCTTTTTGAATTATTATCCCAAACAAATGAACAGACTTTGATATATTGTTCCTCTCCTAATAAAGCCACGACTTTATGTCTTGAATTTGTTGATTTTTTAAAAGCGAATGAAATTAAATCAAATTTAAGAAACATATCAGACAACCAAGAAATGACGGAGTGGATATCCGAAAATATAAATCCTCGGTGGTCGTTAATTTCAGCATTGAATTATGGCGTAGCATTTCACCATGGAGCTTTGCCGAGGCATCTTGGGAGTTCGATTGTAGATGCATTTAACCATAATTCTATTCGATGGCTTTTTTGCACATCAACACTCATCGAGGGTGTGAATACTTCTGCAAAAAATGTCATTCTCTATGATAGGGATAAAGGAAAAAAGCGTATTGATTTTTTCGACTATAAAAATATAGCAGGTCGGTCGGGACGGATGAAACAACATTTCATTGGGAATGTTTATCGTTTTGAAAAGCAACCGGACCAAATGGACTTATTTGTTGATATTCCACTTTTCAATCAAGATAATGCGCCTCTTGAGATATTAGTTGCATTGGAGGAAAATGAATTGGAGAATAACTCGAAAGAACGATTGAAAAATTTTAAAGACTTACCAGTCGAACTTCAAGAAGTAGTCAAGAAAAATTCCGGGATTAACATAGAAGGACAATTAAAAATTGTCGAAGAAGTTGAAAGTAATTTAGAGGCTTGTCAGCAACTATTGAATTGGAAATCATATCCAGATTATCCACAACTTAAATATGTAATTGAATTGTGTTGGAAATATTTGCTGAAATCAGGAGAAAATAAGGCCGACGTTAAAAGTGCTGCTCAATTGAGTGTTCTAACTAAACAATATGCCGATTTGCAATCTATTCCTGCCATGATACGCGACATGGCGAATGATGCTTTTTGGCATCAAAAAATAGCTGATGAACAAGAACGGATTGATAATCGCTCCTTTTTTGTTCTGAATGTAGCTCGACATTGGTTCGATTATAAACTGCCGAAATGGTTATCCGTTATTTCGGAGTTACAAGAATATGTTTTAAGAAAACATAACCTGCCTTTCGGAAACTATTCTTTTTTTGCAACCAGCCTTGAGCACAAATTTCTCCCCTCGAACCTGGCTGCCCTATTGGAGTATGATATTCCATACTCGGCTATCAACAAATTGAAACACACTTTACCACAAGATCAAAGTCCAGAAATGCTTATTGTTCATATTAACAAAATGCCCAAGGATAATTTATTAAGTTTGGGGCTATTGCCTTATGAAATCAAAAAGCTAAGAAAGGCCTTTTGATAAAACTTCGATGCGAGGCTGGCGATAACTCCTTCGGCATTGACCGTTCCCGGCTGGTCGTAGAAGACGATCCGCGGGCGGTAGCCGCCTTGCAGGATGCGGTCGACCTCCCGAAGCGCTTCGGTGGGCATGCAGCGGACGACGGGCCAGATTCTGCGTCCCGTAGCCTTGAACTGCCGCACCATGAGCAGCTTGTAATAGTCGTTGTACCCGACGGCCTCCAGCTCCCGTTCGCGCTGGGCATGGATCGACCACTGGGGATAGTCGCAGTCCACGACCAGCATGTCGTATCCGACCGTGTAATGCAGGTAACTGGCGAGCAGTACCGTGAAAGTCGATTTTCCGACGCCGCCTTTCTGATTGCAGACGGCAATGCTTACAGGGGTGATGTTCATAATACGGTATTTAAAAAGTTCGAGAACTCGCGTTTTAGGATAGCCATTCTATCGAATTTTGCATTTTTGCTGCATTCAGAAATGCACTCTTTCAGAAATTCATATTTTGTGGATATCCTTTATTCCGAAAGAGGGAAAGAGCAATTTTAACGACGAATTTCGTCCCGGAACAATCTCCGTCGCGCCGACACGATATCCTTTTAGGGTGATTCAATTTCATGGCTCACAAACGCTTTCTTTTATTCCTGCCGCAATATACAACAGGGTAAAACGCTTCCGTCCCGATGTCCGCCACTGTCCGCTCCAGTCCGTTCGTCGGGCTTTTTTTCGGCGCCCGACGGTTGTAATATTGCAGCGGGAACAGCCCCACCCTCGGAAGCTGTATCGGGGAATTCTGAAAACTTCAGGCAGAGATTCTCCGGCGCGGATTCTTACCCTCGCCAGAGGGTAGCGAGCTGTACCTTTGTCCGACAAATTGGCATTTGTCCGACAAAGGTGCTCGCTCTGCGAGGCCGGGGCGTTCTCCCGAGTCGAACGCCTTTCTAACCCGAAACTATGGATACTAACCAAAAAAGAACACAGCAGCCCAAAACTCCGAGTTACAAGTATTCTTTCCGCTTCAATGAAGAGCAGAATATCCGCTTCAACGAGTTGCTTTGTAAGGCCGGATTGGAGCATAACCGCAGCCGTTTTATCGTCAAACGCATCTTCGGCGAGGAGTTCGTAGTCGTCAGACGCGACCCTTCGAAGGTACAGTTCGTCGCACGGCTCAATGACTTCTATTTCCAATTTCAAAAGCTGGGCAACAACTACAATCAGGTTGTAAAAGCCGTCAATACGCACTTTTCCAACGTCGCGATCCCGCATCAGATCGCCATGCTGGAGCAGCGGACGCGTGAGCTGAAGACCCTGAGCATCGAGATTCTGAACCCTGCAAAACAGGCTAAGGAGTGGTTGCGAATATAAGATCGGGATCCTCGCCCGGCGGGGCTTTACACTATAACAAGGAGAAAGTAGACCGGGATGAAGCCGAAATCCTCTATTGGCAGAAGATGCTCGAACCGTTCGACAAACACGGGCGTATGGATGTTGATGCCTGCATGGAGAGTTTCTGGCCGTACCTCGAAGCCAACCGCAGAACGGCCAATACGGTATTCCATGTCTCGCTGAACCCGTCGCCGGAAGACAAGCTGAAATACATATAATAAACAAATTACAGAAGCCAAACCTATTAGGTAAATAGTTGGGTATATACAACAAACCATCATGTGTCTTTTTGCATCTGAATTGTCTTAATTATGAATGATAAAGACTCTCCAACTCAATCAATAGAAAGTGCGTATAATTTCAATTTTAACCAGTCTCTTTTTCTTGTCGATTATTCCGGTATTGGCAGCATCGAATAGTAATGTCTTGCACTTGTCCGGTTCTACATGGCAGGCGATCGTCAATCCCCAAACCGGTACGCTCCTTGGTTATACCCAACAAATCGGCAATGATTCTTGGTGCATTCCCTTCCAAACTGAATTGAATGCCGGACCGGCCTTCGAAGGCATAACACTACAACCGTCGCCTGACTCGCCTTCCACATTTTCCGGACGACGCGGTACAATCCGTTACGAACTTCGTTATCGAGAGGAAGAGGACCACTTGCGCATCGAATGCCGGATCACTAACGAAGGTACAACAACCCATGCTCCCCTGCGCGAACGGCTCGTATTGGGCGTGGACAGCGAAATGCGGAGTTTTCCGGCATGGGACGAAAAATTCTTCCCCTCATTGATACGTTGCGAACGAGATTTTGCATGGGGTTATTTCATGTCTCCCCGGGGACGGATACTGGCATTCGGCGTCGAAGAACCGACGGCATCCTACGGTTTGAACTATATCTTCGAAGGGAACAAGGCATGGCTTTGGGGACATCAGATCCATACGGCAAGTCTTGATTTCCTGCACGCACCACCCCTTCCGGCACGCCATCCGCAACACCTCACGGAAATCGCCCCGGGAGAAAGCCTCCGCTGGACAATACATTTGGGAGTAGTCGATAAGCTAGAACAGGTAAAGCCCACCCTTGCAACATGGCTGTCAGTTCCGCTGCCCGAGGCCCGGAAATACACACTCTGCTCAGGCGAAGCGGCATCGGTGAAAATCCATGGAACGCAAGCTGTTTCGGAAGCGATATTGCACCACCCCGACGGTCGCACGGAAAGTCTCCCGGCAACAGACGAGAACCGACTCGTCACGCCTCCGCTCCGGAAAAAAGGGCTTTACCGCATCACGATTACCGCAGGCGGCAAACAGTCCGAAGTATCGCTCTACGTCCGCAATCCTTGGTCATGGTACCTGACACAGGCCCGTAACTCCGTCGCGGAACATCCGCCCTTTTTCAGCGCCTCATGCGAGACTTTTTACGGTTATTATCCGGCTTTCCTCGCCGCACGGCATTTCCCGGACCCCGTCCGTGACAAAGCTCTCGAAGAGCGATTTTCCGGGCTCCTGCCGCAGTTGATCGATTCCCGGGGTCATCCGCAGGAACAGGCCAACCCCCGACGTATTCAAAATTTTTCGACACTGGCAGGCATGCTTGTCGACTTGTGGGAAGCTACCGGTAACGATACATACCTGCTGAACGCATCGCAGTTGGGAGACTTCATCGCCTCCGATTCGATCCAGTGGAGCGACGGTTCCTACCGCTCGGAGGGTATCCACTATACGGCAGTCATCTACCCGGCCAAGTCGATGTTCGAGCTGGCCGACGCCGAACTGCGGGCCGGATGGACCGACCGGGCCCGACGGCACCATGTATCGGCCATACGGGCGGCCGAAGACCTGCGACTTCGTCTGGACGATATCGAAACAGAAGGAGACATGACTTTCGAGGACGGCATGATCACCTGCAGCGCCCTACAGATGGCACTCTGCGGCCTGCACATGCCGGACGGCGCCCTTCGCAGGCAATATGCCGAAGCTGCCCGCCATATGATGGAAAAGCACCGCTGTCTCGAACAACGGCTTATTCCCGACTGCCGGATGCGGGGTGCCACGCTCCGCTACTGGGAGGCTCTCGACATCTATTTCTCGCCCAATCAGGCTATGAACTCGCCCCACGGATGGACGGCATGGAAAATCTACGCGGTATGTTATCTTTATCTGTTGACAGGCGAAGAACATTATCTCGATGAATTGATGGAAACGACCGGCGCCTGCGTACAACTTATGGACCTCGACGGTCGACTGCGTTGGGGATTCATTCCCGATCCCTACATCGAAGGACTGGTATGTACACCCGCAGCTAACAATCCTCATGAACGTCAGATGCGCGACTCGGTCGTCGGCGAACAATACCTCGGAATGATAAGCCCCTGGCTGCGCCCCGACGACGAGCACGCCTTCACCCGGTTCGGCAGTCCGGGCGGTGCCGGAGACAACACGGTTTACGAAATCTTCAAAGCCCTCGAAGAGTGCGTACTGACCACCGCCTACGTCATCGTGTCCGAAACGGGAGCAATCCGAGCCCATAACTGTTCGGCGCATTGGACCCGCCCGGACCGGCTGCACATCGAACCTGCCGAAAAGTGTATCGAACGCATTCATCTGAACATCCGGAAACCCATCGTGGCGGAAACCCGGTTGCAAGGGAGGTCATACCGGCAACGAGCTGCATCCGGCATGAGCTGGATCGGCACGGATCCTTACCCGAAAGTCCGCCGCTGACAAACAGTTCTCTCGCATATGAAAAATCCCGCAGGTAATTCGAACCTGCGGGATTTTTCATACGCGGGACGAATTATTCGACCCGGAGCTGCAGTTCGAAAGAACGGATGCCCCGACTGCGAACTTTCAACCGGATATCGCCCGGTTCCCCGGTCGGCCGCAAGACAACCAGTGCAAGACCGTTGAATGCGTTAACCGAAGGGCTCTGGAACGATGCATGACTCGTCGGATCGCCGTTATCGGTGGCAACGATCCGGGCCGGGCCTTCGACCGAGAAATCAAGTCTGTCAGCAGCCTGCGGCACAAAGCGTCCCCGGCGGTCAGTAAGTTTCGCCGTAACAAAAAACAAATCTTCGCTGCCAGCCTGCACCGTCGTCCGGTCTACTGTAAGCTCCACAAAGGCGACCTTCCCAGCCGTTTCGATTCGGTTTTCGGCCCACGGTTTTCCGTTCCGGTAAGCCACAACCCGTACCTCTCCCGGTTCGTAACGGACGCTGTCCCAACGCAGGCGATATTCGAACACCCCCTTGCGGCGCAGGCCCTGCGAACGTCCGTTGACGAAGAGCTCGGCAGCATCGCCCGAAGTGTAGACATGAACGGGCGTCACTTCACCTTCGCGGCCGGGCCATGTCCAGTGAGGCAGGATGTGAGCCATCGGCAGGTCGGGACGCCACCGAGCCTGATAAAGATAATAACGATCCTTGGGGAATCCCGCCAAATCGACGATCCCGAAATAGGAGCTGCGCGACGGGATACGCAGCCGCCCCAGCCGAGCCAGCTCTTCAGCCGCCCGGGTGCGGGCTTCCGGATCGCTGAAGTTTTCCAGAATAGTGTAGTCGTCGTTATAGGGCGTGGGTTCCCCGAGGTAGTCGAACCCGGTCCAGACGAACTCCCCGGCGGCCGTAGGATTGCGGTCGAGCCCCTCGAACTCTGTGTCGGGCGGCGTCGACCAGTCGGGAGAAAAACGATCGTAGGAGCTGACCTGAAAATCGGCACGTCCCCGGCTTTTGTCGTCGCTCAACGGAAAGACATAGAAACCCCGCGTACTGATACACGAGGCTGTTTCAGAACCCATGAAGGGCTGAAAAGGGCTGTTGCGGCAAAAACCTTCATAAAGCATTGGTTTGTAGTTGAACCCGAAAATGTCCACCGTATGGCGGAAATCGTTGGACGCAGACAGCCAGTAGTTGCTCCCGAAAGTCGCGGGACGCGAGGGATCTTCGCGGTGTACCAAGTCGGTCAGCTCACGCGAGACATCATACGTCTCGGGATACCACTGCTCGGCAGTTTCGTTGCCCGTACTCCAGGCAATCACCGACGGATGGTTGCGGTCGCGGCGAATCAGGGCCGTAAGATCGGCCGTACCCCAATCGTCGAAGAGCAACGCATAACCGTTCGGTTTTTTAGGGATACGCCAGGTATCCGTAAATTCGTCGAGAACGAGGAATCCCATGCGGTCGCAAAGTTCCAGTAACTCGGGCGCAGGCGGATTATGGGCCGTCCGTATCGCATTGGTGCCCATCTCCCGGAGGATGTGCAGTTGCCGTTCGATTGCACTCACATTGATCGCCGCCCCCAATGCCCCGAGATCGTGATGCATGCAGACGCCCTGCAGCATCAGCCGCTCGCCATTGAGAAAAAAGCCTTCATGGGTAAACTCCGCCCGGCGAATGCCGAACGGCGTGGAATAACGCTCCACAACCCGGTCGCCGCAACGTACCGTCGTGACGGCGACATACCGATCCGGATGTCCGGGCCCCCAGAGCCGGGGATTATCCACGGAAAACTCCTGTACGAGCAACTGCCCGTCCTCCACGCGGTCGACGACATCTTCAGCCCGGGCCAATACCTCTCCAGAGCATGCACCGTCGGCGCCGAGCGCAAACAACTCGGTCGTCACGATCGCAGCAGGCATCTCCATCCCGTCGTTACGCAACTCGATGCGCAAATTGACCGAGGCACGGTCGGAGGTGACATGCGGCGTGGTTACAAAGGTGCCCCAATGTGCAATGCCGACCGGATCGGACTTTGTAAGCCACACATTGCGGTAGATTCCGCCGCCGGGATACCAACGGCTCGATTCGGGCGGATTGTCGAGCCGGATGGCCAATGTATTGTCGCCCGGCACGAGGCAGGGGGTCAGGTCGACTCGGTAGGAGGTATAGCCGTAGGGCCATCCACCGGCCAGACGGCCGTTGCACCACACCGTCGAAAAAGACATGGCTCCGTCGATCTCGAGGAAAATGCGTTTTCCGAGGTCAGCGTCGCCGACACGGATCGTACGACGATACCATGCCCGGCCCCACCACGGCAATTTCCCGGTCTCACCGGGATACTCCTGCCGGAAAGGGCCCTCGATACCCCAGTCATGGGGAAGATCGAGCGTGCGCCATGCCGAGTCATCGAACTCCGGAGCAGCGAAATCGCCCCCGTCGGGAGCGCCATCAGGAACAGCAGACTGCTTCCCGGCAGGCAGCAGGAAGGGTTTGAGCCGCTCGTAACTCAACCGCAGCGAATCACCCGGAGCAGCGTCTCCCCGATAGAATCTCCAGCCCTCGTTGAGCTTCACGCGTCCCGAAGGCTGTGCCGTTGCCGTACCTACGGCAAACAGACACAGCAACGATAATCCGGAAAAGAGATTCATGGCATGTATCATTTGACGTTAATGCGCGTCTTCAGCCGGATATCCTGCGACGACGTTCCCACGAAAAGATCGAAATCACCTGGTTCCACGACAAAATCGCGCCGTATGCAATCGTAATGGCGGAAAGCCTCCTCATCGAGCCGAATCTCCACGCGACGGGTCTCACCCCGCTTCAGAAAGATTTTTTCATAACCTTTCAACTCCTTGGCGGGACGCACGACGGAAGATTCCACATCCCCGACATACAACTGCGCCACCTCGGCAGCATCGTACCGGCCAGTATTGGTCACATCGAACGAAACGATGAACTCCCCGTCCCCGGCCGCTTCGGCCTTCAGCCCGGAGTAATCGAACGTCGTATAGGAGAGCCCGAACCCGAACGGGAAGAGCGGTTCGACACCATTTCGCTCGTAGCCCCGATAACCGACAAACACTCCTTCGTTGTACTCGACGCGCTTATAGGGATTATCCTCCTTGACCTGATCGGTATTGGGATAGTAGTTGTCATAAACGGGATTGTCCTCCCAGCGCTTCTCGAGAGTGAACGGGAGTTTGCCGCTGGGCGAGATCTTTCCCGTAAGCAGTTCGGCGATGGCGTCGCCGCCCTGCTGACCCTGATACCAGGCCATCAGCACACCGCCTGTGCGATCGATCCACGGCGCCATCTCCACGCCGCCGCCCGAGTTGATCACGACAACCGCCTTGTCGGTATGTTCAAGGATGGTTTCCAAGCAACGCAGATGCCCCTCGGGGAGTGCGAAAGGACGATCCCAGCTCTCTGATTCGAGATACCAGTCGTAACCGACACAAACGACAACGGCATCAGCCGTGCGGACCGCTTCGATGAAAGCCGGATCGTTCAGGTAATCGGCATAGCGAAACATCGTTTCCTGTTCCGAACCGCCGTCGAAATGCTCATAGGCTATTCTGTAAGTCCGACCGCCTTTGAACTCCTTATAGCCCTCCTTCTGACGAAAAGGATGACCCGACCATTGTTCGATCAGCTCCTCGCCGTCGACCAGCACCCGGTAACCGTCGTCTCCACCCGCCGAGAAATAAAGTACGGCATCCTTCTCGGGTTTGAAATAGAAGGTGTAGCGGTCCGAATAGTTGTCGGGATTCACCACGCCGGGAACCGGGGATTCCCAGCCCTTGTAACCGATACGATGCACGACCTCCGTGTGAACGGGTTCACCCTCCAGATCAGGGTTGTTGAAAAACTCGGCCGTAGCTCCCCGTACCGTGCACGACGGGTCTGCATAAAAAGCATCGAGGTCGGTCTTCCACAGATCAGGCGTATAACCGAAGCGCAACTTGCGCCCCAGATTTTTTTTCATCCCTTCGGCAACCGTGCTGGTGACGAACGGAAAAACCTCACCGCTGCCGCCACCCTTGGCGACGAGTTCCGAGTTGGGACCGCAAACGACCACCTTACCCCTGGTCAGCGGCAGCAGGTCGTCGCGGTTACGGAGCAGCACGGCCCCGCCGCGCTCCACATCCAGCGCGGCCTGTTCCGAAAGGGGATTCCGTACCGGAATGGTCTCAACCTTTTGTGCCCGGTCGAAAAAGCCGAACGAGAGGAGCGTCTGAAGTACATGCTGCACTTTCAGGTCGATGATACGTTCGTCGATGACACCGTTCCCGACCAGTTCTTTCATTCTCTGCGGGTCGAGCAGCCATCCTTTGGGCATTTCGATATCGAGTCCGTTGTAAACCGCATTGATCGTCGTGTAGGTCGCCTCCCAGTCCGAGGTGACGATCCCCTTGAATCCCCAGCGGTGTCGCAGTACGTCGATGTTCAGATAACGGTTCTCCGTGGCATGAACGCCGTTCAGCAACCCGTAATAGTCCATCAGCATTCCCACATGAGCCCGGCGAACCCCCTTCTCGAAAGCCGGAAGGTAGATTTCGTTGAGCGTCCGCTCGTCGATGTCGGACGAGATGTGGTGCCGGTTCCATTCCTGATTATTGCCTGCAAAGTGTTTCATACAGGCCATGACACCCTCACCCTGCATCCCCTCGATATAACCGGCAGCCGTCTCCCCGGCCAGATAGGGGTCTTCGCCGTAATACTCGAAATTCCGGCCGCAGAGCGGCGAACGATAGATGTTCACACCGGGTCCCATCATAACGTGAATGCCCCGGGCCCGGGCATCCTGTCCGATACCGGCTCCCGTGCGGTGTGCCAGCGTCCGGTCCCAACTCGCCGCGAGTGCCATGCCACTCGGGAAAAGCGTGCTCTGCGAATCGATGCGGATACCCTGGGGACCGTCGGCAAACCAGATCTCCGGAATGCCGAGCCGCGGCACTGCCCTGAGGTAAAACGAATTGTAGCCACCTATGTAAGCCAGCTTCTCGTCGAGTGTCATCTGCGACACGAGCTCACGGGCCCGGACCTCATGTTCGGGTGTGACGATTTGTGCCCGCACACCGAAAGCCGTCAGCACAAGCGCCGTTATAAGAAATATTCTGCAAGTTTTCATCCGATATTGGTTTTAAATTATTGGTTTACGGTGATACATGTCCGGAGCCGTATATCGCGTGACGAAGCACCGACGAAAATGTCGAACGCACCCGGTTCGACGACGAACCGATGCTGCTTGAAGTCATAGAAGCGGAAAGCCTCCTCTCCGAGCCGGATCTCCATGCGGCGTGTCTCGCCCCGTTTCAGAAAGACCTTTTCATAACCTTTCAACTCCCTGGCGGGACGGGGCGCCGAAGCCTCGACATCCGACACATAGAGCTGCGCCACCTCGGCGGCGTCATATTTGCCGGTGTTGGTCACGTCAAACGAAACGACAAACCCGCCGTCGGCCGTCTCCCCGACCTCCAGCCCGGAGTATTCGAACGTCGTATACGACAGTCCGAAGCCGAACGGAAAGAGCGGTTCGACACCATTGCGTTCGAATCCCCGGTAACCGACAAAGATACCCTCGTTGTAGGCTACCCGCTTGTAAGGGGTATTGAACATACTCATATCCACATTGGTATGGTAGTTTCCGTAAGCGGGATTGTCTTCGAGTCGTTTTTCGATCGTGAAAGGAAGCCTGCCGCCCGGCGACACCTTGCCGGTGATAATCTCGGCGACGGCCTGTCCGCCCTGCTGACCGGGATACCACGCCATGACTACCGCAGGCACGCGGTCCAACCAAGGAGTCATATCCACGCCGCCGCCGGCGTTCAGCACGACGATAACATTGGGATTGCGGCGAAGCAGCGCATCGATGAGGTCTTCCTGTCCTTCGGGCAGGGCGAAGGTACGATCGCCGCCCTCATGCTCGGTCACGGCATCGAATCCGACGCAGGCGATCACCGCGTCGGCCCCGGTAAGCGCCTCGTTGAAAGCCGGGTCGTTCATGTGGTCCGAATAACGGAACATCACCCGGGAAACGGAATAATCGTCGGTGTGCTCATAGGTGAACTTATAAACGCGCCCGGCCTCGAAGCGACGGAAGATATCCTTCGAACGGTAGGCCTTGTTCTCCCAGTCATCGATGACTGGTTCACCGTCGATCAGCAGCCTGTAACCGTCGTCTCCACCCGCCGAAAGATAGAGGTAAGAATCGGCGGCGGGTTTATAATAGAACGTATAGCGATCCGAATAGTCGTCATCGACAATACCCGGTACGGGCGAAGCCGGGTATTCGGCATCGATCCGCATGACAACGGCCGTATGTACGGCTCCGCCGGAAAGATCTTTCGAGTTGAAATACTCGACCCTGGCTCCCGGCACAGTGCATGCTTCATCGGCATAGAATGCGGAGAGATCAGTCTTCCAGCCCGAGGTGTCGTACAACGATCGGTATTTCCGGCCCATCTTCCGCATCCCCTCGGCCACGGAACAACTCTCGAAAGGATAGACCACCCCGCTGCCGCCACCCGTGACGATCGTGTTGGCGTTGGGACCACAAACGACTACCTTGCCCTTGGCAAGCGGTAGCAGGCCGTCGTTCTTGAGCAGCACCACACCCGCGCGTGCTACCTCGAGGGCCACACTGTCAGAATAGGGATTACGCTCGCTGATCCGCTCGTCCTTCTGAGGACGGTCGAAAAAACCGAAGGCAAGAAGCGACTGGAGAATGTGCTGTACCTTCGTATCGATGAGCGACTCATCGACAACGCCATTCTCGACGAGCGGCATGATTTTGGCACGGTTCATCATCCCACCGCCGGGCATCTCGATGTCGAGGCCGTTGAACACGGGCCCGAGCGTCGAGTAAGTCCCTCCCCAATCCGACATCAGAATCCCTTTGAATCCCCAACGGTCACGCAGTACATCGACGTTGAGATAGCCGTACTCAGAGGAGTGAACGCTATTGACGAGATGGTAGCCGCACATCAGGGCGCCGATCCCGGCCCGGCCGACAGCCTTTTCGAACGACGGCAGATAAATTTCATGTAGCGTCCGTTCGTCCACATCGGACGAAACGTTATAACGATCCCACTCCTGATTGTTGGCAGCGAAGTGTTTTGCACAAGCCATTACTCCCTGACTCTGAATTCCTTCGACCATACTCACGGTTGTTTCGCTCACCAGATAGGGATCTTCGCCGAAATATTCGAAATTGCGTCCGCAAAGCGGTGAGCGATAGATGTTCACACCGGGCCCCAGCAGGATGTGCACCCCGCGGGCACGCGCATCCTGTCCGATACCGCTCCCCATCTTGCGCACGAGCTCGCGGTCCCAGGTCGCAGCGGCAGCCATGCCGCACGGATAGAGCGTGCTTTTCTTGTCACGGCCGACGAGCTGGGCGCTGAAATCGTTGCGCACGCCCTGCGGGCCGTCGGCCATGCGGATTTCGGGAATCCCGAGCCGCGGTACGGAGCGGATGAAGAAGGTATTGTAACCTCCGATATAGTCGATCTTCTCTTCGAGCGTCATTCGCCCGACCAGCTCACGGGCACGTGCCTCGTGTTCCGGGGTGACGGGCTGTGCCCGCAAGGCCGTCACGGCGGTCAGCGCCGCCGCGATCAGCAGGAAAGTCTTGTGCATATCGTCGTAATTTTTATTCGTTTACACTATCGAATGACGAGGACGAATCCTCCCCAGCCATCCACGGGCAGCGAAATACGGCTGTCGCCCGGAATCTCCACCGGGATCTGTTCGACGGCATTGCGCTCCCCCGCCTTATCGCGGATCAGCACGGCCCGGCCCGATGCCGGAAGCGTGAGGTCGAAAGTCTTGCCATACTTCTCACCGTTGATGCCCGCCACATACCACAGATCGCCTTTACGCCGGGCCAACACCGCATCGCGGCCGGGATATCCGGCCAGACAACGAGTCTCGTCCCAGACAGTCGGCACATCGCGCAGATAGTCCCAGACGAATTGCGGAAATGCATGCAGATTTTCGGGAACAATCCCCAGATGCTGGATCGGCGAATAGAACACCACAGGCAGCGCCAGTTCGAAGGCTGCCGTCGTGACACGCGGAATATGGTTGCCATAGACCTCCATCGCGGAGTTAAGCACCGTCGGCGTGAAATCCATCGGTCCGGCAACATTGCGCGTAAAAACCGCCACGGTACTCAGCACAGGGCGTTCCCGCTCCTTTTCCCCGACGTATTTGCTGTTCTCCATGCCACGCACGGCTTCGGCCGTCACCATATTGGGGAACATCCGTTCCCATCCCCGGGGCAGCGTCGACCCGTGAAGGTTGACCGAAATACCGAAGTCGTTGGCATCGGTAAGCAATTCCTCGTAGAGGCGCATACCGCTCTGCTTGTCGCCGCCGAAAAAATCGACTTTGATGCCGCTGATACCCGTCCGCTGTAACCACTGCAATTCTTCACGCCGGATTTCCCGCGTATCCATACGGTGCAAGGGTCCCTGCGGAGCATCGTTCCACTGCCCGTTGGAGTTGTACCACAAAATCAACTTTACATTTTTATCATCTGCGTAGCGAGCCAGTTCGGCAACCTTGTCACGTCCGATCCGCGTGTCCCACAGCGCGTCGATCAGACAATATCTGAACCCGAGATCAGCTGCCAGATCAATATAGCGGCGCGAATTTTCACAGGTCGTGCCGGGATCATCCTCGACCAGCCAACTCCAGACGGCCTTGCCGGGCGTATAAGCAGCAGCAGCCTTGTAGCGGGGCCACACAAGGTCCTGCGCAAGGGTCGATTCGACAATCTTCGCCGGAGTTTCACCCACGGCAACGGTCCGCCACGGCGTAGTGAAGGGAAGCGTGACAACTGGCGTCACAGGATCCTCGGGCAGATTGTTGTCAACATGGGCAAACTCAAGCCGCAGGTTACCCTCCACGAGCGAATCGGCCAGATGCGAGGCGACGTAATTGCCGTCGACGCCCGTTTCAGAGATCAACAACCAGTGCTTCTCCGTGCGAAACAGCGCCGGAAACACCCATCCCTGCCTGAAATCGGAAGGTGTACCGGGAACTACCTCCAGATTGTAATGCTCTTCATAGCCGGGATTGGTCCGGGCCCAGCCCGTTTTACCTTCGGAGAGCGGTTGCAGGAAACCGCGGGCATCCTCCCCGAGTCCAAAACCCGTACATTCACGCAACACGGTATCGCGTCCCGTACCTTCGATCCGGTAGGCAAAGGCCGCTCCGTCGTCAGTCAGGCGAAACGTGACACCCAGCCGCTGCCCGGCGGCATTCCTTACGAAAAGCGTCTGTTCGCAATAGGGCTTGTTCGCCACGACCTGCCGGCCGAGCGGGAAATTGTAGTCGTAGAAGCCCTCGAAAGGCAGTGTGCAACTGTCGGCGAGAAGCCCCTGAGAAAAATCAGCAGAGGCCGTTACGATACCCAGCCGCGAAGGGCCGAGCAACTGCTCCTTTCCAGCCATCAGCCGGTAGTTCAACACACCTTCGTCGAGCGAAAGCTCGGCTTTCAGTTTCCCGCCGGGGCTCCCGATCGTGACAGCGGGCCGGGATTCAGCACAGGCGGCAAACATCAGCACACCCAGCAGAACGGTCGTCATATGTATCGTCATCGGATAGATTTATTTAAATTTGGAATCAGAAATCATTCAGTGCCCCGAGCACCGCCTCGTTGGCCTTCCGCACACGCTCCGGATCGAATTTCACGACAGCTCGGTCATAGGTCATCAATCCGTTCACCTCTATCTCCACATCGGTCGTCTGGGTATAGATGGCGCCCGAAACACCGGCAACGACCAGCTGACGGAGCAGTTCAGCAAAGCGCACATACTCATCGGTGGCCTCTTCCGGAGTCTTGTACTGCACATAGCCCCAGTTGCGGTCGGGAAGCCAGAGGTGGTCTTTCAGGGCCAGTCCGATCCCGCCATACTCGCCGATAACCAGCGGACGGCTGTTGTCGGTGGTGTGGATACGGGGATGGGGATAGGCATGAACATCGAACACATCGCCTGCACCGGGATAGTGGTTGCCGCCACTGGCCGCATCGACCAGACGCGACGGGTCGTAACCTTTCGTCCATTCGGCAATCTCACGGGTCTTGAACTGCCCCCATGCCTCATTGAAGGGAACCCACATCACAATACTCGGATGACAGCGCAGTTGGTCGATGATACCGCGCCACTCACGGCGGAAAGCCTCCTCCGAAGCAGCGGAACGGACCAGCTCCCGGTCATCGAACCAGCGGTCGGGAATCCAGCGGGGATTCTCGTCGCCGCTAGGCATGTCCTGCCAGACGAGCACACCCAACCGGTCGCAATGGGCATACCAGCGGGCCGGTTCGACCTTGATATGCTTGCGGATGGTATTGAATCCAAGCTCTTTGGTCTTGAGAATATCGTAAGTGAGCGCTTCGTCCGTCGGGGCCGTATAGAGTCCGTCGGGCCACCAGCCCTGATCGAGCAGTCCCAACTGAACGTAATCTCGGTTGTTCAACTGCATGCGCACGGCATCGCCTACCGTGCGTTTCACCGATATCTTACGCATGGCGGCATAACTCCCCACACGGTCGAGCACACGGCCACCGCGCAAAAGGGTCACTTCCAAATCGTATAAAAACGGCTCTTCAGGCGTCCAGAGTTTCATCCCCGGAACAGGGAGCGTCACGGGCAACCCGGCGACACAACGAGCCTGCGCCACGGTCTTCCCTCCATCTCGCAGCGTAATCTCCACGACATCGCCCTCGACGGCATTCCCGACTGACGGCACGACGCACAGCCGCCGGGTGTCGATGTCTGGCGTCGTATAGAGCCCTTCGATGCGGGAAACCCCGACCGGCTCGAGCCACACGGTCTGCCAAATACCCGTAACGGGCGTATACCAGATCGCTTCGGGTTTCGAGCGCTGTTTGCCACGAGGCTGCGGACCGGCATCAGTAGGGTCCCAGACCCGAACGACGAGCCGCTGTTCGCCGCGCGTCAGATAAGGAGTGAGATCGAATCGGAAAGCGGTATATCCGCCGCTATGGGAACCGACTTTCACGCCGTTGAGCCACACTTCAGCCTCATAGTCTACGGCTCCGAAGTGGAGCAGAATGCGTTCTCCATTCCAGGAAGCGGGAACCGTAAAAGACCGCCGGTACCACAGGGCATTTGCAGCCCCCACCTCGCGCTGCACGCCCGAGAGCGACGACTCCACCGGAAACGGAACGAGTATCTTCCCGTCGTAATCGGCGGGCTCTCCTTCGGATACGGAACGAACGGCATAATCCCACTCACCGTTGAGATTCAGCCAGCGGTCGCGCACCAGGGCAGGGCGCGGATACTCCGGGAGCGGGCACGAGGGGTCGACGTCCGCCGCCCATCGGGTCTTGATCCGGTCTCCGGCGGGCTGCCAGGCAGCGGCATTTTTGGCGCCCGTGAACAACAGGGCGGCCAGGGCAATCAGAAATAAATTCGTTTTCATCGGGTTTCGTTTGGGTTAGAACGGTCGCGGGAAAGACCGTTTCTCCTATAAGACAGCCCAGCGGGCCGATGACACAATCCCCGAGGCAATTTTTTACCGACAGAATGTATCCCGCAACATGAAAACAGCCTCCCGAAGGAGGCTGCCATACGCTACTTGCCGTAGACGCGGATATGTTGTTTGGGAATGTTCGGGGCAGGAGAATCCGCCTGCAAAATCTCATACCGTATCGGAGCGCTGATCTTCAGCATCTCCAGGATTTCAGGCAGCGTCTCGTCGGTAAAGACCGCATGATAGACATAACAGTTGACCGACGGGTCGCAAACAGTGAATTCTACGTTATATAATTGTCCGAGGCGATGAAAGACATAGTCCAGCCGGTCGTTCTCGAAGATGATCTCCCCGTTGCGCCAGGCGCACCATTTCTCCGAATCGGTCTGGTCGACGGTATATGTGCCGAGCCGGTTATCATAGCAGATACGCTCACCGGGAGCCATACGCCGGGTCTCCCCCTTCATGTCCACATCCACGACGCCGCGCACCATCGTCACCGAAACGACATTGTCATTTCGGAAAGCATCCACGTTGAAAGCCGTCCCCGTAGCCGTCACCCCGACGGTCTTCGTATGCACGACGAAAGGATTCGTCTTATTCGACTTCACCTCGAAATAGGCCTCACCCGTGAGCGACACGGAACGTTCGCCGGCCCCGAAGGCAAGCGGATAGCGAAGCGTACTGCCGCCGTTGAGCCATACCTTCGACCCGTCGGGCAGCTCCAGCTGTGTCTGCGTGCGAAACGGTGTAGTTACGGTCTGCCAGGTCGTATCGGACGCCGCAGGCTCCGGCCGGGCCATGAACAGATAAACCGAAACGAGGACGAGCGGCAAAAACAGTACGGCCGCGGCCCGTTCGAAACCACGGACGAAACGCAACCGCCGGCGTCGACGCTCCTCGCCCTGCAACAGAAGCATTGTCCGCTCCCGGGCAATATCGACAGAGATCCCCGCCGGGTCGAAAGGAGGCCGCACAACCTGGTCGATATCCGTCAACCGGGCAAACTCCCGGGCATGGCTGCGGTCTTCCCCGATCCATGCCGTCAGTTGCGCCGTCTCTTCGGGCGACGCTTCGCCGGCGAGGTATTTTGCCATGATCGCACCGAGGCATTCGTTCATCTCTTCCATTTTCTATCGTATTCTAATATGAAGACAGTTCTAAGGGAATTTACCACAGTCATAAGGCTAAAAAAAGCAGCGCGAGCGGCAGAAAATCCTTCAGGTCCCAGCGCAACAGGGCCAGGGCCTTACCGATACGAACCTCGACCGTGCGTTTCGAAACGCCGAGCGTATCGGCAATCTCCTGGTATTTCATGTGACGGAAGCGGTTCATCTCAAAAGCTTCGCGGTAAAGGGGCGGCAGCGCCTGCAAGGACCGGTCGAGCCGCTCGTTCAGCTCGGAATATAACGTCGCCTCCTCCTCAATGCGAGCAGGTATCCACGTCAGGGTATCGACGGAGGTGTTCAACGCCAACTTGCGGTGTTTGATTTCGTTCAGGCAGCGGTTGCGAACAGCCCCGATGAGATAGACCCGCAGCGAAACGGCGATATCCAGTCTGTCGCGCAGATTCCAGACCTTCAGAAACGTATCCTGCACGATATCCTCACACGCCGCCTGCTCGGGCAGGTAGCGTCCGGCATAGAGCACCAGGTCCCGGTAATAGAGCGTAAATAACCGGGAGAAAGCCTGTTGCCCGCCCTCTCTGAGTTGTATGAGCGTAATCCCCTCTTCCATGCAGCTGGATCAATCGATATACAAATATAACATTTTTCCACGGGATCGATCCCGAGATAACAAAGCATGTTGCGGAAGAGCCGGATTGTTCGGCTCTTCCGCAACACGTTCGGCGTATGCTATTCGGCAAGTTCCGAAAGCATTTCCCGGAGCGTATCGGGATGGTCGGTCGTAATGAAATCAACACCCATGCCAATGAATTCCATCATATCGGCCTGCGAATTGACAGTCCACACATTGACCTTCATCCCACGCGCATGGGCATCCCGTACCCAACGCGGATTCTGCCGCAGGGCCGCCATCGGATAGTCGATACACTTGATATCCGGCGACATCGACCATGGGGACTTGTCACCCTGAAGATAGCCGACAAGCGCACCCGGGACCTTGGCTGCCAAACGCTGGCAGATGGCATAATTGAACGAGATGAAATCAACCCGGTCGTTCATACCGCGTGCGGCGAGTTCCCCGACGATGGCGTCGACCACCCGGTTGTTGTGTTCCGTCGTGGAGTGTGGCTTTATCTCGATAATGAGTTTCGTTACAGCTTCCGCAATCTCATCGAGGTAGACATCCAGCGTGGCGACCTTTTCGCCGTTGGAAAGTTCTATATCCTTGATATCGTCATAATCGGCACTCTCGATCTTCACCCCGTTAATATCGGGATCGTGGTTGGAAACGACCACCCCGTCGCGCGTGATGTAAAAATCGGCCTCCGAGCCGTAGACTCCGAGCGCAATGGCCGCCTCGAGCGAAGCCAGCGAATTCTCTGCCGCGCCGTTCGTCGTGTGGAAGCCCCGATGGGCGATCACCTGCGGAAGGTTCTGCAGGGTGGGATTGTCCGAGAGCGTCAGCTCCACGAACCCGATCGGACAACGGGCGTCGCCCCGCATCAGAACCATCCGATAATTACCCGATACGAACCCTCCGGGAATTTCGAATCCGATCGAGGCGTCGGTCACTGTCGCATCGCAGAGGAAGGAGCTCTTCTCATCGTCCACGGATTCGAGCCGCATGCAATCGCCCGTCTGGAAGCCCTTGCCCAAAACCTTATAGACCGAACCGGCCTTCACTAAAGCATTCGGCAGGAAGGTGATATCCGAAAGTTCGATAACACTACCCTGTGGCTCGAGATCCTTCACTTCGTTCCAGAGCGTGGCTACCTTGTCGGCCGAAAGCGGGTCGCCGTAGATGCGCACAATAGCTATATCGCCCCGCCAGCCGGCTTCCGCCTTATTGTCCCCGGCATCGCAGCCGATACCGAACCAATAGCAGTTGTCGTTGTTCGGGAAATTGAAGTTCCCCTCGGCGGCGATCTCCGCTTTCTGTTCACCGTTGACATAGATGCGCGATTTCTGCGCCGTCTTGTCCCAGACACCCACCAAGTGGTAGTATTTGGCACGCTGGGGCGTGACACCGCTGCGCGTCCACTGCCAACCTCCGGAGGTGAGGTGCGGCAGAAAAGTAAGCTCCGTTCCTCTGTCTTTCTTGGTGATGAGGAACCCGGTACCGCCGCCCTGCATCGAACTGAGCGGCTTGATCTCCTTTTCCCCGTCGGCCTCGGCATCGAACATCACAAGCACCTCCAGCGTATGTCCGTCGGCCAGCGCATCCCGGAAAGTCTGGTTGTTGAAATAGTCGACCTTGTAATACCCCGACGAGGGATTGGCCCCGGGTTCGTGGTTGAACCGGGCGACATAGCGTCCGTAACTGTCGTTGTAATAGGTCATCAGCGACGCCCCGGGCAAACATTCCACGACATTATGCATCGGGGAGATGTCGGTGGCCGTGCCGTCGTTATTGAAAACCAGATCGAGCAGATCGGCCGTGAAACCGTTCTGCGTCACCTCGACCTCCTGTTTCAAATCGGGATAGCCTGTAACGGAGAAGGTCACGGTGGCCTTCAACTGCGAAAAACGTTCGTTGGCGGCAGCCGTCAGTGTCAGGCTGGTACTGGTCTTCGCCTTTTCGGCGAGCCACTCGCCATCGCCACTCGCCACGGCGTAATCCCACTCCCCGAGATTCGTATCGACGAGCAGCGTGATGTCGCCTCCGCCCACCGGAACGGAACCCGTCTCGGGCGTAATGGTCAAATAGGGCGTATTCGCGGCCTGCTCGAAAACGAGCGTATGCACCGGCTGTGCGCCGGCATAGAAGATGATATCCGCGCTGCGCGGCTCGGGATTATCGTTGGACGCCGCCGAAAAATAGACCGACGCAGCCCCTTCGCCCGATTCGGGACGCACCGAGAGCCATCCGGCCGTTTCGGATTTCTCGATCCGCCATGCACCGGGAGTTTCGATCGTGAAAATCTTCGAATAATTGCCGGAACTGATCCGCACGGCGGAAGGATCATTCCCGTCATCGGGCGATCCGAGTGTAAACACGGCTTTTCCCGAGCCGTCGGTGCCATCGTCTCCGCACGACGTGCAGGTCAGCATCGCCGTCAGGGCCGGAAGCAGTGCGAACAGTAGAAGTTTTCTCTTCATAAGCATTCTGGTATTAGAAGTTGTAGGTAGATTTGTCGCGGTTTTTATATAAAGACAACCGACCGCTGTTTTCCCACACAAAAAAATGCAAATAAAAAAAATCGGTTGCCGGGATGTGTCTTTTCTCCGCCGGGATGTCTTAATAATAACTTGTCATCGCAGGCCGGCCCGGGACCATGCGGTGACAGCCAAAACCAGAACCTAAACAACTGATCTATGAAAAAATCTTTGACGCTATTTCTGTTTTTTCTGTTGTCAGGAAATTTCGCATGTACAGACGACTACGATTTCCGGCCCTATGAACCGGAAAAGAGCACCGTCCAGGAGTTGACCCTGCTCAAGTACGATTTCCTCGCAGACGGCGAAACGGCCCTGGCCGACTTTTCCAACATCGAGAATTACGGTTCGTGGATCCTCGATGAACGCGGCCTGGCGTTCGACGGCCAGGACGATGCGGCCCTCTATCTCGGTCTGGACCGCCGTATCACTTTCGAAGAACGTGTAACACGCGTGCGCCTGTCGCTTTTCGACGACACCCGTTTCGGGCTGCACTGGCTCGAGCGCGACGGCAGCGGCGGCTCGCTCTTCACGGTGGATGCCGCGGAGGGAACGCTTAACATCCACACCTACCGGGACGAGGCGAAAGTAGAATCTTCGGTATCCTTCCCGGTAGAAAACGGGCACGTCTACACGCTCGAAGCTGTGAAATCCTTCCGCAGCAACACGTTCACCATCACCGACGAAACTACCGGCGCAACGGCGTCCGTGGCTACGGCATCGGAACTCGACTCCAACACCGGGGGCAACACCATTCAGCAGAACGAGTTCAAGGGCGGCCGCCAGAACAATGTCTTCGGCATGCGCCGTCTCTCGGGCAAGTCTCCTTATATCAAGCAGGTGGAGATAGCAGCTACCGTAGCCTCCGAACCGTTGATGTATATTATCGGCAACTCCATCACCGAAGGTGACCACATCCGCGAATCGGCCCGCTACGGACAGGTAATGGCTTCGTGGCTCAACGGTCGTGTGGTCTTTTCGGGCCAGAGCGGTTCGACCATCGACGGGGTGCTGGTCCGTGTGGCCAACGAGATCCCGGTCATCCGGCCCAAATATGTGATGGTGACGATCGGCACCAACGGCGGCAATACGCGTGAAAAACTCGTCGAACTCGTCGAGCTGATCCGCAGCTACGGCGCAATACCCGTTCTCAACCGCATTCCCGTCAAAAGCGACGACAGCAGCTATGCCGTGAACGAAACGATCGGCTCGGTCTGCGACGAACTGGAGGTCGCCAGCTGCCGCTTCGATCTGGCGACGGCCTACGAAGGCGACACGCACCGTCAGGACGCCTCGATGTTCCAGTCCGACCTGCTGCATCCGAGTGTCGAAGGTAACTATGCCATGGCCAAGCGGCTGTTCGACATCCCGGGCATCCTGCTCCACACCAAATAGCCGATTTTCTAACCTGAAACTTTCGTGATATGAAATTTCTTACGCATTTCCAGTATGCAGCGCTATTGTGCTGCGTGCTTTTGGGCCCGGGATGCAGCGACGACAAGACGGGCGGCAAGACCGACGGCGAACCGACCCAAGCCCCGGTCTTTACTGCCTTCTCACCCGAACGGGGACAGGCGGGCGACGTCATAACCATCACCGGCAGCTATTTCGGTACCGATGCCTCGCGCATCACAGTACTCATCAACTCGACCCCGGCCAAGATCACCGGCGTCACCGATACGGCCATCTCTGCCGTCGTTCCCGACGAATGCGGATCGGGTGAAATATGTATCGGACTGCGCCGTAGCAGCGGGGGGGGGAATCTGCAGCTCTATGAAAAGACTTTCGAAACCCTCTTCACCTACACCGTCGAATCCAACGTTTCTACCTTTGCCGGACGCACCGGTGTCACGGGGCAGCATTATTTCGGTCCGTTGCTCACCTCGTGCCTCTACGCCCCCAGTCTGTTGATCTCCGACAACGAGGACAATTTCTATCTGGCCGAGTGGGCCCGCGGCATCCGTCTGCTGTCGAACGGCGAAACCTCCTGGATGCTCAAGATGTACGGAGCCGGCGACCCCAGTAACAACCAGGGCAATATTGCCACGAGCGAATGGGATTACCGATTCCGCTGCATGGCTTTTTCGAAAGACCATTCGCGGCTGTGGATACTGGTCAACCGTTCACAGGCCGACGGTCCTTATCTGGGCTATTCCCTCAGGAGCGACGGTTATACGACCTGGTATTCGGATTCTACAGACGACCGTCCCGACTGCGAAGGACTTGCCGTCAACCCCGTCGACGAGCGGATCGTCATCTGCCGCAATCAGGACGGATCGAGCCGCATCTATTTTTACGATCCCGACACCCACACCTCCTCCGAAGCCACCGGATACACTCCCATCGGTGTCACGGCCCAATCACGGCCCGTTTTCTCGAAGGACGGAAAGCGGCTCTACATCATCCACAAAGGGTGGAACTTCATTTCCGCATACGATTACGACCCCGTATCGCACCAGCTGACGGGCGAAACTCCGGAATTCGCCGGTCTGAAAACCGACACGGCACGGGACCACGCCGACGGCACCGGCGCCGAAGCGCGTTTCGCCTATCCCGAATGGGGCTGCTGCGACGACGCTGGCAATCTCTACGTCGCCGACAGCTGGAACCATTGCATCCGCAAAGTCACGCCCGAAGGTGTCGTCACGACATTGGCCGGCATACCCACTCCCAATGTCGAAACCAATACCGACACCTTCGCCAACGGCAAACTCGCGGAATCGGTATTCTCACGGCCGATGGGTATCTGCATGGACTCGAAAGGCAATTTCTACGTCGCGGAGGAAGGTTTCGCCGACATCCGCAAGATCACCATCGGCAACGAACCCGAAAACGAATAAACAACCTTAAAAACTGCACATATGAAACTTTTCCACAGATTCAGTTTGCGGCATGCGGCGACGCTCTGCCTGGCGGCGGCCCTCGCATGTACGGCCTGCAACGAAGATGAAACCGAAGACGACGGCACGAAACCCGGCACGGCCAAAGTGCCCGAATTCGTGACCTATACGCCCGAATATGCCGAAGCAGGCACCGAAACCGAAGCGATGGTGCTGGGCAAGAATTTCGGCACCGACGCTTCGAAAGTTTCCGTCAGCCTCGGCGAAACGGAAATGAGTGTCACGGAGGTCGGCAAATCCGTCATCAAGTTCACGGTTCCCGCTACGCTCGAGATCGGGACCTACCCGCTCCGAACCCAAGTGAGCTATACCGACACCGAAGGCAGGGAACAGACGGTTTCACACACCTTCGAGGTGGATTTCGAAGTGCGCGGCCGCACACCCGAAATCACGGGCTACAAACCCGCGACGGGTATCTATCCGGGCGGCGAACTGACCATCGAGGGCAAGGAGTTCGGTTCCGACCCGGCACTCGTAACGGTTATGCTCGGCGACAAACGACTTGACATCAAATCGGTAGCCCCCGGTGCCATCGTCGTCGTCATTCCCGAAGACACCGCATTCGGCAGCTATGCACTGAAAGTCGAAATCAAATACGGCGTTGACAACGGCAAGACAGAAAGCAAGACTTTCACCGATTTCCAAGTGCTCAAAAAAGAATACGTCGTAACTTCGGAGGTATATGCCGGAACAGGCACGCAGGGCGCCGACAATGGAGGACGCCTTTCGGCGACATTCTTCGCACCGCAGAGCCTCGCCTACGACGACAAAACCGGTTCGCTCTATGTAGGCGAAATCTACAACGGCGTCCGGATGATCAATTCCGCCGGCAATGTCTCCTATTACCGCGCTCCGCAAGATAATAATCCATGGTGGGACGGCGGTCGTATCACCTGCCTGGTTTCGGTCGAAAATGACCGGCTGGCCTACATCATCCGCGAGGCCCGCGACCGGAACAGCAAATACGTTTGGATGTCCAGCCGCACGAGCGGCGATTTTCCCGAGGCAGTCGGCTATCAGGATTTCAACAAGGACGTTGAATACGAGGATGTAGCTGTCAATCCGATCGACGGATATGCCGTCGTCAGTGCCTCGCAATGGTGGTGGAATCGCACGGAGTCCCGGTTCTTCCTGGTTTCCGCCGACGGCAATTCGGCCTCCGAACCCGACTTCTCAATCACTGACGGCAACAATGGCAATTCATTGTGGAACAGCCATATTTCCCGTCTCGTTTTCTCTCCCGACGGCAAATGGCTCTATATCGCACGGTCCGGAGACAAAAACGGAGGCGATCTCGAAAAGCCTATGGCCTATATCGAGCGCTACCCCTACGATCCGACAACACACACGCTCGGAGGTGCCGCCACACGCGAAATCGTCGCAGGTAGCACTGCTAAGGGGGAAACGGGTCTCATTGATGGTGTAATTGGCACATCACGCCTGTCGGGACCAAAACAGATGTGCTTCGATTCAACCGGCGAAACGCTCTACTTCGTCGAAAGCCTTAACCACACGTTACGCAAAGTGACCGACCTCAACGGAACGCCGACCACTACAACCGTCGCCGGTAACGGAAGTAAAGGTACGAACGACGTGACAAACGCTCCGACGGACGATATGAAGAACATCACTTTCGACACTCCGAAAGGTCTGGCACTCGGCGACGACAATACGTTCTACATCGCCGAAGAAGGCGACCGCAAGATCATCCGCCGTATTTCAATCGGACTCAAGACGCAGGAATAAACTCCGGGGAACGGACACGGGAGGGGTGCTGCCCCGCAGCCCCTCCCTCTTTTACCGCAAACAGACAGAGTACAGCTTATGAAAAAGATCATTTTACCCCTATTGACGTCGGTGCTGCTGACGGCAATGGCGGCCTGCAGCAAGGTCGAAGGCGACGTCCGCTTCACCGACTTGCCCGATGAACCGCTTCAGCCGTGGTCGCTCGAGAAAGCCCGCGACTGGTACGCCGCACAGCCATGGATCGTCGGCTGCAATTTCTTCCCGAGCACGGCGATCAACCAAATCGAGATGTGGCAGTCGTCGACCTACAACCACGAAACCATCGACCGCGAGTTGGGATGGGCCGCCGATCTGGGTTTCAACACCGTGCGCGTCTTTCTGCACAGCGCCGTGTGGGAGTACGAGCACGACGCTTTCTTCCGCAACATCGACGATTTCCTGACACTGACTGACAAACACGGCATCAAGGTCATGTTCTGCTTCTTCTCGGGAGCCGGAGACCGCGTGGACCGTTGTCAGATCGGCAAACAGCTCGACCCCGTAGCGGGCATCCACAACCTCGATTTCAAAGGCGACCCGGCCGTGATCGACGAGAATGAAAAAGCCATTCCCGAACGTTTCGACCTGATGCGCATGTATGTCGAGGAGGTCGTGGCCCGTTACCGCGAAGACGACCGCATCCTCATCTGGGAGGCATGGAATGAACCCGGCACCGCCTCGACACGCGAAGACATCGTTTCCGAACTGTTGCCCAAGACGATCCAGTGGATACGCGGACAACAACCCGTACAGCCGATCACCGTAGGCATCCACTCTCCCGACCGCGACCACGCCGCATTCGGAGAAATCGCCCTCTCGATGTCAGACATCAACTCCTACCACAGTTACAGTCCCTGGGAAGACCTCTACACCGATACCGGGACACAACTCGTAGGTATGAAGAATTTCGCCATGGCGATCCTGGCCTACGGACGCCCCGTGATCTGTTCGGAATATCTGGCCCGCGGAGGCGCTTATAAAGGCACGTTTGAGAACACGCTTCCTTTCATGAAACAATACCGGATCGGCGCCATCAACTGGGGCCTCGTCTGGGGCAAGACCAACACGATCTGGCCCTGGGGTTCGGTAGCTGGAGACCCGGAGCCCGAGTACTGGTTCCACGACATCCTCTATCCCGACGGCACGCCGCGGTATCCCGAAGAGGTGGAATTCCTGCACAAAATCATCGGCGTAACCGACAACGGAGAGCAATGATGCACAGCGGAGTTTCCATATTCCGGCTTGTCCGGGCCATCTCGGCACTCGTCCTGACGACCTTCACCCTGACATCTGCAGCCCAGACGCAGGCCGATGCCTACTGCGACATGCCCGCCGGACAAACGGTCGTGCCCGGCGGCGCCCGGCAATGGACGGCCCGCAAAGCGGCCCGCTGGTATGCGGAACAGCCTTTCCTGGCGGGATGCAACTACATCCCCCGCAACGCCGTCAACCAGTTGGAGATGTGGCAGGAGGAGACTTTCTCCCCCGACCTCATCGATCAGGAACTGGGATGGGCCGAAGAACTGGGATTCAACTGCCTGCGCGTTTTCCTGCAGAGCACCGTCTGGAAAACCGACCCCGAAGGGTTTCTCCGCCGCGTCGACCGGTTCTTGGAGATCGCTGACCGCCACGGGATGAAGACCATGCTGGTCCTCTTCGCCGGCTCGGGAGGCGTCAATAACTCCGGACCGCAACCCGAACCCGTTCCGGGATGCCACAACCGTTATTTCTGCGGCTCACCCGATCTCCGACCCGACGGCACGGAGGACACCGACGCCTACCCGCAGGTGGAGCGCTTCGTGAAACAGGTAGTAGGTACTTTCCGCTGCGACGACCGTGTTCTGGCATGGGACCTCTGGAACGAGCCCGGCTGGAAAAACCACCGGGGCGTCACAGCCTACGGTCTTCTGGCAAAGGTGGTGGGCTGGACACGCGACGCCCGTCCGCGGCAACCCCTGACAATCGGCGTATGGAACACCGACCTCAACGTCCTCAACGAATTTATCTTCTCGGTCTCGGACATCGTATCGTTCCATTCGTACAGCGACCATTTCAAGGTGCTGTCCGAACTCGACGAACGTTACAAGCCGCTCGGACGCCCCATCCTCTGCACGGAGTACCTGGCCCGAAACTTCGGCAGCCGCTTCGACAACGTGCTGGCGCTTTTCAAGGCCGAACGGGTAGGCGCCCTCTGCTGGGGCCTCGTCGACGGCAAGACCTGCACCAAGTGGCCCTGGTCGTGGGACGGCGGCGCCCGTGAACCCGATCCGTGGTTCCACGACGTACTGCATCCCGACGGCTCGCCCTACGACGTCCGGGAGGCTGAATTCGTCCGAAGACTGCTCCGGGACAAGTAACCCCTCGTTTTAACCCAATTTCAAAGTAACCATTTATGAAAGCATATCAAATGACAGACTTCCGGTACGGACGGGACATTCCGGTCTTCCGCCGTACGCTGGGCCGTTTCGCATTGCTGCTCTGGGGGCTGTTGTTCTGCGCCGGAGCCTATGCGCAGAACGGCAGGATCACACTCGACGTGCGCAACGTCACGCTCGAAGAGGCCATGACCCGCATCGAACGGCAGGGTGAATACAGTTTTCTCTACAACAAGACCCTGATAGACGTCACCCGCAAAGTGACACTCCGGGCCGAAAACCAGCCCGTTCGTCAGGTTCTCGACCGGCTGTTCGCCGGAACGGACATCAGCTATACGCTGCGCAACCGGCAGATCATCCTCGCCCTGCGCCCCGCAGCAAAGGCGCAGCCGCCCGTCCCGGCGAAGACGAATGCCATCACCGGCCGGGTTTCGGACAAGAACGGCACACCGCTCATCGGCGTAAGCATCATCATCGAGGGCACGACGACCGGCACGACGACCAATACCGACGGATCGTTCAGCCTGAAAGCCGAGGCCGGCAATGTCCTGACGGTCTCCTATCTGGGATTCGAGACGACAAAAGTGGCCGTAACCGCAGGCCGCAACTCCTACGCCATCACTCTGCAGGAGAACTCCGAAGTACTCGACGACGTGGTGGTCGTAGGCTACGGCGTACAGAAAAAAGCCTCGATCACGGGAGCCATCACCAACATCTCGGGCGACGCTCTGAAGGTCAATTCGACGGTGAACACTTCGACGGCCCTGGCCGGAACTATCGCCGGTATCAACAGTCGTATGAGCGACGGTCGCCCGGGTGCCACAACCAAGATCAGCATCCGCGGCATGGACTCGCCGCTCTACATCATCGACGGCGTGCAGCGCACCGAGGCACAGTTCAACAATATCGACGCCAACGACATCGAATCGGTTTCGATTCTCAAGGACGCCTCGGCAGCCATCTACGGACTGCGTGCCGCCAACGGCGTGGTGGTCGTGAAGACCAAATCGGGCCACAAGAACACCCGCCACACGGTCAATGTCAAGGCTCTCTACGGCTGGCAGGAATTTTTCAAATTCCCGCAGCCCGCATCGGCATCCTCCTATGTGCGGACCAAATACCAGTCGGATGTAATCAAGGCAGCCGAGAACCCGAGCTACACCCCAACCTACACCCGCGACGAATACCTCAAATGGCAGCAGGGAACCGAACGCGGCTATCAGGGTTTCGACTGGTACGACTTTGCTACGGCTTCCGGCGCACAGTCCTATTTCGGCGCCAACATTTCGGGCGGTTCGGACAAGGTGAGCTACTACATGTCGCTGAGCAACACCGATCAGGAGTATGCCATCCGCGATTTCGGCGGCTTCAACCGCACCAACATCCAGATCAATGTCGACGCCAACATAACCAAGCGGTTCTCGCTGGGCGCACAGGTGAGCGGACGCCTGCAAACCACCAAGGCCCCGGGTCTGGGCGGCGGCGACGAGGTGGGCTGGATGCTCTTCGGTTCCTACCGCAACCTGCCGACTGTGCGGCCTTATGTCAACGACAATCCGCTCTACCCCGCCAAGACGGCTCCGAGTTACATCTACACCAATTTTGCAGTCACGACGCTCAGCAAAAACGGCGAAGATATCCGCCAAGAACGCGCCGCGCAAATCAACCTGAATGCAGACTACAAATTTACAGACTGGCTGTCGCTGAAACTTATCGGAGGTTATGCGTACCAAAATTCGTCGCGCGTAAAGCAGGTCAAAACCTTCGACCTCTACGATTACGACAAGGCGACGGGCGAATACTATGTGATCGACGGCGAACGCAACCCTTCGCTCTATAAATCCTACGGCAACACGGAAGACTACACCGGGCAGTTCACGTTCGACTTCCACAAACAGTTCGACCGCCACAACGTCGCACTGACCCTCGGCGGCGAGGCTTCACACCATATTTCCCCCGGACTGGACTTCACCTCTCAGCCGCAGACCGATCTGACGACCCAGACCAATACAGCGACGCTGCAGGCCATCAATGACTATCTCGAAACGCCTCAATCCCGTGCGGGCTTTATCGGCCGTTTCACCTATGACTACGACGGCCGTTATCTGCTGGAGGTGATGGGCCGCTACGACGGTTCGTGGAAATTCCCGCCGACGAAACGCTGGGGATTCTTCCCTTCGGTATCGGCCGGATGGCGCATCACCGAGGAATCGTGGTGGTCGGAGCGGACGAAACGCTGGTTCTCGAACCTGAAACTGAAAGCCTCCTACGGCGTAGTGGGCGATGAAAGCACCTCCGGTTATTCTGCTTTCGACTACCTTGAGGGCTACAACTACAACTCCGGCGGTGCCGTACTCGACGGAGAGTGGATATTGGGATCGCAATACCGCGGATTGCCCGTCACGGACCTCTCGTGGCAGAAGGTCAAGATGTTCAATGTCGGTCTCGAATACGGATTTTTCGAAAACCGCCTGACCGGTGAACTGAACTATTTTACCCGCACGCTCGAAGGCATCCCGGCCAGCCCCGGCATCACGCTGCCCAACGAATCGGGATTCACGCTGCCCAACGTGAACATGGCTTCGCAGAAGATCCGCGGCATCGACGGCAGCCTGAAATGGAGCGACAGCGTCAAGGATTTCAACTATTCGGTCGAAGGCAACTTCACCTTCTCACGCAAATACGAGTGGAAACGCGAGCCGTGGATACTGAGCAACTCATGGCAAGAATACAGTTCCTATTACAGCAAGCGCTACGCCAACCAATGGTGGGGCTTCGACTGCATCGGCCAGTTCCAAAACTGGGAGCAGATCGCCGAATACCCGGTCGACATCGACGGCAAGGGCAATACCACGATACGTCCGGGCGACCTGATCTATAAGGACCAGAACGGTGACGGCGTGATCAACGACATGGACAAACGCCCGCTGGGATACCGCCAGGGCGATGTACCCTACATGAGCTTCAATTTCAACATCGCCATGTCGTGGAAAGGCTTCGATCTCGCCATGCTCTTCACCGGTGCCTCGATGGCTTCGTTCTACATGGACTACGAAATGAAAAATCCGTTGCACGACGGCGGCAACAGCCCGGCCTTCATGCTCGACGACGCCTGGCACCTGGCCGACATCGACGACCCGAACAGCCAATACCTGCCGGGGAAGTACCCGATGGTCATCGACGGCAATGGAAGCCATGTCAATTATCAGAAGGCCAGCAATTTCTGGCTGCGAAACGTCCGCTATCTGAAACTGCGTAACTTCGAGCTGGGCTATTCGCTTCCGAAACGGATCACCCGCAAAGCAGGCATCGAGAATGTCCGTATCTTTACCTCGATGCAGAACCTCTTCTCGATTGACAACCTCGGCGAGGTCGACATGGACCCCGAGATCGCCACCGGAAGCGGTCAGCAGTACCCCACTACGCGGGTCATCAGCTTCGGTCTCAACTTAACCTTTTAACGAACGAATATGAAAGCTTTACGAACTATCTATATGGCAGGGGCGCTGCTGCTGACGGGCTTCGGAACGGGATGCAACGATTTTCTCGACGAGGATGCCGACAACGTCTTCACGCAGCACCAGATATTCTCCGACAACGCGCTGATCGAATCCGCCATCGCCAACCTCTACGGTCGCGTGGAATGGGGTCAGAGCTTCAGCAACATCACCGAGTATACGGTACTCGACGAAGCAGCCTACGGCTGGGGCGGTCCGAGCGAAACGGCGCAGTTCTTCCAGAACCACTGGCGGATGTATGACTACGGCCTGATGCGCGAAATGAACCTCTTCCTCGAGGGGCTGCAGTCCGAGGCCGCCGACAGCAACCGTCAGCTGACCGACGACATGAAACGCCACTACGAAGGCGAAGTGCGCTTCCTGCGAGCCTGGCTCTATTTCAACATGTGCGAACGACTGGGCGGATTGCCGCTCATCGGCGACAAGGTTTATGAATACGAAGGGCAATCGGAAATCCCGAAGATGTATGTGGCTCGCGCCACCGAGGAAGAGACCTACGACTACATCATCTCCGAATGCAACGCCGTGGCCGATTACTTCTTAAACGACGTCGTCGACCCGATGTCCAACATCCACGCCGCCCGCGCCACGAAATGGGCAGCGCTGGCGCTGAAGGCCCGGGCCGCCATCTATGCCGGTTCAATCGCCCGCTACAACATCGTCAACAACTGCCTTATCAAAACCTCGGGACTCGAGGTCGGCATCCCCGAGGAGCAGGCGGCGAAGTTCTACAAAATCGCCTACGAAGCCGCCAAGGAAATTATCAAGGGCGGCAAGTACAGCCTCTACCGCCAGAACAGCGACAAGGCGCTCAACTTCTACGACTTGTTCGTCAAGAAGGACAGCAACCCCGAGGTGATCTGGGCGTTGGACTACATCTACCCGGGCAAGACACACACCTGGACCTCCTACAATTTCGCCACCTCGGTCAAGACGGGCGATTATGCGAATACGGTGCTTCCCGTGCTGAACCTCGTGGAGGATTTCGAGTATGTGAACGACCGCAACGGCGCACTGAAACTCCGAAACGGAGGCGATTACGTCTACTATGACAACCCCGAAGATCTCTTCAAGGACAAGGACCCGCGCCTGTGGGGCACGGTCATCTACCCGGGAGCCTCGTTCCGGTCGACGCGCATCGACTATCAGGCGGGTATTATGGACAAGAGCTCCGGAGCGTTCCGGACCGTCACCGGCACCCCCGGACAAACCAATGCGCAGTACGGCGGCATCGTCACTGCCATCAACGGCCCCGTGGCCAACAACGACCTCTATATGAACAAAACGGGCTTCAATGTCCGCAAATATGTCTCCGAGAGCATGGACCAGGGGACGCGCGGCAGCGATGTGTGGTTCATTCGCTTCCGTTACGCCGAGGTGCTGATGATCGCTTCGGAGGCAGCACTCGAACTGGGCTACACGGGCGAAGCCCTCGATTACATCAATCAGGTGCGCGACCGGGCCGGTATCAGCAAGCTCGAGACAATGACCATCGAGGACATTCAGCGTGAACGCCGGGTGGAGTTCGCTTTCGAAAATCACCGCTGGTGGGATGCCAAGCGGTTCCGCATCGCCCACACGATCTGGAATGCCAGCTCCGACGCACGTCTCTACTCGCTGTTCCCCTACAAGGTCTTCGCACCGGGCAATCCGGAAATCGACGGCAAGTGGGTCTTCGAGAAGACCGATTGCTATATGAAACGTTACCCGCTCTATTTCGACCGTATGTGCTACTACAACGGCATCGACGACTCCTGGATCACCGCCAACCCGCTGCTGAAAAAGAATCCTTTCCAATAACAGTTCGCCCAAGGAATTAATACGGACAATACGCTATGAAAAAGACAATTTGCATACTTGCTTTCGGCGCCATCGCCCTCTCGGGGTGCGACTATGACAACTATGAAGCGCCCCAAAGCCAGCTGACCGGCCGCATCGTCTACGAAGACGAAGCGGTGGGATTGCGGCAAACCGGCACGGGTCAGGAATACAACGTGCTGGAACTCTACCAACCCGGATTCGAAGGCACGGCACCCATCCCGGTCTATGTCGATCAGGACGGCAGGTTCTCGGCCATGCTTTTCGACGGGACCTACCGGCTGGTCGCCAAGAACGGCTCGGGACCGTGGGTGGACAGCGGCACGGAACTCAACTTCGACGTGCGCGGCAACACGAACATCGACTTTCCCGTGACCCCCTACTATGTCATCCGCGACGTACAGTTCAACACGGGAAACGACAAACTCACCGTTTCATTCCGTATCGACCGCGGGGCTTTCACGCTGATCAACGGCAAACCCGACGCGTTGATCGAAAGTATCGCGCTCTACATAAACAACACGCGTTTCGTCGACGACGCCACCTACCGCAAGAAGATCGATGCCGCATCGCTCACCACCGGAACGCAGAGTATCACAGTCAACCTCGAAGATGCCGAACTGCAGAAATACCCCGTGCTATACGCCCGGCTCGGCGTAGGGACACAGGGCGTTACTCCGAAGATCTATACACCCGGGGCCGAACGGGTCAAATAGACCTGCCAGACGTTTTACCGGCGTTGCCCGCGCCTGCCATCTCCAGTCGGCAGGCACGGACAACGCGTTTTTCACCGCATATGAAACCGACTCTTCTCTGCCTGCTTCTTCTCGCCGTATCGACAGGCTGCACTTCACGCATCGACCGGGAAGCGGTCGTGGCGCGACACCGTATCGTGACCCACGCGACCGACCCGCACAGTCCCGCACAGGTCGGCAACGGAGGCTTTGCATTCGGCATGGATATCACCGGACTCCAGACTTTCGTGCCGTTCAATACGCTCTCGGACTGGGGCTGGCACAGTTTTCCGCAAGACGAAACGACCCGGCGGCAGCACTACCAGGGTGTCCCCGTCGAAGTCGGCGGACGCAGCGTGCCGATGGACTTCCCGGATGAAACACAGCCCGGAATATCCGATTGGCTGGCAAAGAATCCGCACCGGTTCAACCTCGGACGATTGGGATTCCGGTTGCTCAAGGCCGACGGAAACGCCGCTGCGGAGTGCGACCTGCGCAATGTCTCCCAGGAAACCGACCTCTGGACCGGAATCGTAACCAGCCGTTTTTCGCTCGAAGGTCATCCCGTCGAGGTCCGCACCGCCTGCCACCCCGACCGCGATGCCGTGGGTGTAGAGGTAGCCTCCCCGCTGCTGAAGCAGGGACGTCTGCAACTGTTTCTGGATTTTCCCTATGCCGACGACCGGTACATCACCGAATACGTCGGGGACTATGACCGGCCCGAGCGGCATGTGTCGCGGCTTACCGCACAAAACGACACCACGGCGTTGATCCAGCGAACAATGGACTCGGTCACCTACAACGTCGCTTTACATTGGAACGACCCGTCGGCACGGCTCGACGCTCCGCAGACGGGGGCGCACCGGTTTTTGTTACGCCCCGGCAACTGCAGCCGATTCTCCCTAACCTGCGAATACGCCCCCGAAGTCACGGAGGCTCCACCCGTCCCGGAACTCTTCATGCAAAGCCGGGAAGCATGGCGCGAATACTGGTCGTCGGGAGCGGCGATCGACCTCTCCGGGAGCGAAGATCCCCGCTGGCAGGAACTCGAACGCCGCATCGTACTTTCTCAATACCTGATGCGGGTAAACGAAGCAGGAGCATGGCCGCCCCAGGAGAGCGGACTGGTGAACAACGGTTGGCACGGACGGTTCCATTTCGAGATGATCTGGTGGCACGAACTGCACTTCCTGCTCTGGAATCGTCCGGAATCGGCAACCAAAGCGCTCAGTGTTTACCATAAGTTCCTCCCCACCTCCCGTCTGCGGGCCGAGCGACAGGGGCTGCGCGGGGCACGATGGCCCAAATGCACGGCCGACCGGGATGTGGAGTGGCCGCATCTGATCCATGCCACACTCATCTGGCAGCAACCCCATCCGATCTATTTGGCAGAAACATGCTATCGAACGGACCCGAGCCCGGAAACACTTGAAAAGTGGAGTGACGTAGTATTTGCCACCGCCGATTATATGGCCGATTTCGTCCGGCTTGACACCGCACGCGAAGAATATGTGCTGGGACCGCCCTTATGCCCCGTCTCGGAGAACACCCCGATCTTCGAGACATGCAACCCGACCTTCGAGCTTGCCTACTGGCGTTATGGGCTCAACACGGCACAACGGTGGCGGGAACGGCTCGGGCAGGAACGGGAACCTCACTGGGACGACATTTTGCAGCGGCTTGCTCCGCTGCCCGTTCAGGACGGAACATATGTCACCTACGAAGGCATACCCGACATGTGGACACGATACAATTTCGAACATCCCGCACTGGCGGGCATTTACGGCATGCTCCCCGGAGAGGGTGTTGACCGTACGATTTTCGAGAAGACGCTCGACCGGATATTCGACACATGGCGGTTCGACCGCGTATGGGGATGGGACTTCCCGATGCTGGCAATGGCCGCGGCCCGATGTGGACGACCTGACAAGGCCGTGGACATGCTTTTGCATGATTCGAAAAACTTCCGTTTCGACGTCCACGGATTCGCTACAGGAGGGCCGTTCCCCTACTTCCCTTCGAACGGAGGCTTACTGACGGCTGTGGCGATGATGGCTGCAGGGTGGGACGGTTCTGCGGGAACGGCACCGGGTTTCCCGACTGGCTGGCACATCAAATCGGAAGGATTCTCAAAAATGCAATAGCCCCCTCTCTTAGCCATGAAACATTTTTTTCTGTCACTGGTCACGATTGCCGTCCTGCAAACCGTAACTGCAGAAATTCGTATGCCCAAATTTTTCAGCGACAACATGGTACTCCAACGCGAACGGCCGATACGAATATGGGGATGGGCATCCCGGAACGAATCGGTAAGCGTTCTGTTCAACGGCACGCAAGTTTCGGCAGGTGCGAATCGCATGGGTCGCTGGCAGGTAGAACTCCCAGCCATGCCGCACGGCGGCCCCTACGAAATGATAATCCGGGGAAGCAGGAGCGAAATCCGTTTTACCAACATACTCCTCGGAGACGTATGGCTCTGCAGCGGCCAGTCGAACATGGAATGGCCGCTCGACCCCACGACCGGATGCGAAGAGGAGATCGCTGCATCGGCAAATCCGAACCTGCGGCTGCTGACCGTCGAAAAAGCCGTCTCTCCCGATGAGATGGAGGACCTGAAAGGCGGTGCATGGGTGGAATGTACGCCCGAAACGTCTCGGAGCTTTTCCGCCGTAGCCTACTACTTTGGAAAGTTCGTCCAACGGGAAACTGGCGTACCCATTGGTCTTATCAACAGTTCGTGGGGCGGAACGGACATCGAACCGTGGACCAGTTGGGAGACGATGCGAAAGACGGAACAATACCGGGAGTACGCTGACCGAAATAACACGAGGGCTGCGATGGGAGAAAGCCTGAAAAGGTGGGAACGCTATGATGAGGCGTTGCAGAACGATCCCGGGGAGAAGGAATATTGGTATAAACCGGAGATCGCGGTTCGGCAGAAAGGATGGGCGAAAATGTACGTTCCGAAATTATGGGAAGACGAGCTCGGAGAGATTAACGGCAACGTCTGGTTCCGCACGACAGTCACGCTTCCGGAATCAGCTTCCGGGCAACAAGCCCTGTTATCCCTTCCAGCCGTGGACGATGCCGACGTCACCTATCTCAACGGACAGCAGATCGGAACGACGAACGGGTACAACCGGCCCCGCCGCTACGCAATTCCGGAAGGAGTGCTCCGCGCAGGGGAGAACCTCATAGCCATCCGGGTGTTCGACCGTGTAGCGGCAGGTGGTATCTGGGGCGATGCCGCAGAGCTGTACCTCGAAGTCGGCGGCAAACGTTACGGACTGGCCGGCGAATGGGAATACAAACCTTCGGCAACGACAGCGATGTACGGCGTCACGATGGACGCCACGCATCCGAACAATTTCGCCGCACTGCTCTACAACGGCATGATCCATCCCCTAACCAGCTACGGTATCCGGGGCGTTATCTGGTATCAGGGCGAGAACAATGCACCCCGGGCCCGGAGCTACCGGCAACTCTTCCCGAACCTGATTCGCGACTGGCGAACGAAATGGGGATATGAATTCCCGTTTTTATGGGTGCAACTGGCCGGTTACATGGCAATCGAAGACCAGCCGGCCGAAAGTTCCTGGGCGGAACTGCGCGAAGCGCAAAACAACGCCTTGATACTCCCGGCCACGGGACAGGCAGTCATTACCGACATTGGCGATGCGAACGACATTCATCCGCGCAACAAGCGTGATGTGGGCTATCGTCTTTGCCGGAGTGCTTTGAAGGTAGCTTACGGCAGGAAAATCGTAGCTTCAGGTCCGACATATCGATCAATGGAGCACGACGGAAACCGCATCATACTCACATTCGGCACTACCGACGGAGGTTTACGGCCTGCGGACGACAATCGTTACGGATATCTCCGGGGATTCACGATTGCCGGAGCCGACAGGAAATTCGTCCGGGCAAAAGCCTGGGTTCTTGACAAAAACAGAATTGCGGTTTTCAGCGACGAAGTCCCGGAACCGGTCGCCGTGCGCTACGGATGGGCGGATAATCCATATGATAACGATCTGACGAATTGTTCCGGATTGCCGGCATCACCCTTTCGAACCGATGATTGGCCCGGTATTACCCGGTAATTCGATACTTTCAGAGAGTTCACCGGATAACCAAAAGATGGAGCGCAGACTTTTTAAATAACAATTAATTGGCCATACCTCCCAAGAGACAAAAAAGCTGATAAGAAATATCGAATTATTCTATGTTCAAGATTAAGTTCTGCGAACATCAAATTTATTATTTCCCTATAATTTAGCGGTATAAAATCACTAAGGCACAATATTGCTATGTACCCCGCCTCATCGTGGGAAAAATACGTTTAAACAATCTAGAAGTAGTTAACGTAATTTGTAGGTTTTCGAGAACGGTTGTAAATGGTGCAATCGTCCAAAAAGTTATGGCCCGTGGCACACAAGTCTACACACATATGAACCGCAGGGCCACGTCAGAAGTCTTGGATCGTGTTTTCGATTTGTTGCATGAGCAAAATGTGCAGAACCTTCCTTCCGGGATACTCTCTTTGGACAGCACCAGTATTAAGGTGTATCCGGATGCTACAGGTGCTTAAAAAAACCTGAGACACAGGCTATCTGAATCTCTCAGGGAGGACGCACCTCCAAAATACATCTGGTTGCCGCAAGTGACCGCAAGGCAGTAGTGTTTTCGACTCCAGCGAGAAATAGACACGATGCTCCCGAGGAGCGGAAACTGATCAAAAGCATCAAACCGTACATTTAGATTTGACTGGCACTTTTACTACCAAAAATTTAAAGTTTTTTTGGAAAAAATAATTTTTTCAAATTTTTAAGCTACTATTGCAATAGCTTATTGATTTAGCCATTTTTTCCTCAATCAAGTAAAATTTGCCTGTTCGATTTTTTTTTTGTACCTTGTGATAGGTTATTTGAAATGCGGTATTTTCGTGCAATTGACTGAAAATAAACCGTTGCTTTCTCGTTACCTATTCTTCTATACAAAAATGTAACGACCCGAATTATCGAATCGTTACATCTGTTTACTTCCGAACCCGCAAGGGAGTGTCATATTACGAGGGGGTTCAGAGGAATGAGTGCGTGCGGTCAGCATCCCGCTCTATTGTCCCTTATAGCAGAAACGAAAGAATACATTGCAAATGATGGAATTCAATCATGCCCAAAAGATATCTTGCCCGTATTATATCGGTCGCTCGTGAACAAAACCATTCATTCAAAAGAACATTCTTTCTCGAATCATAGCAAGCAATAAAACCGACATTCGTGAATTCAAGCCGAATGGCCAAACGATGGTTGCTTCGCCGGAATACGGCAGTAACGGCGAAGAACCATTGCAGTTCTTCGCCGCTATTGCCAAAAAAGATATCATGCCGTCAGCATTTTTCCTATTTTCCGCATTTCCCGGCTGATATTCGCCTCGGAGATTCTGGCGTAGTGCCGCGTCATGTTGGTATTCGTATGCCCGAGGATTTTTGCGATGATGTCGATGGGCATGCCGTATTCGATGGCCAGCGTGGCGAACGTATGCCTCGCGCAATGCGTCGTGAGATTCTTCGGAATATTGCAGATTCCCGCCAGCTCCTTCAAGTAGGCATTCATCTTCGAATTGGAGGGCACAGGCAGCAGCTTACCCCGGGATTTGCAGGTCTCGTCGGATTCGTACCTCTTCAGTATCCGAATCGCCTGCGGCAGCAACGGCACACGGCTCATTACCGCCGTCTTTTCCCTCGGCTTGTGAATCCATACCGTACCCTCTTCGTCGGTCGTGATATGCTCCTTGCGCAGATGGTCCGCATCCGTAAAGGCCAATCCCGTCAAGGCACAGAAACAGAACACGTCCCGGATACGGTCGAGCCGATCGTTGGGCATCGGTTTTCTGAGCAGCGTATCCAATTCCTCTCGGGTCAGCGGAACCTTAACGTTCGTTTTATCCACCTTCATCTTATAGTACCGGAACGGGTTCTTCTCGATCCATTCGTTGCGGATGGCATAGAGGATAAAGTTCTTCAGACAGCACAGCAGGTTGACCGCCCCGTTGTTCCTGCAGTTGTGGGCCGTCTGCATGAAGGTATTCAGTCCGTCGATATACGCATAATCGATCGCATCCAGCGGCAGGTCGTCTTTCCTGTACTGTCCTTTCGTGTATTCGGTCATATAGCGCAGCAGGCGATGGTATTTGTTCGCCGTGAGTTGAGTGATATGTACTCCGACTTCTCTCTGCCGTTTGTCGCAGTATTTCGAAAATTCGGCAAGAAACATCCGCGAATTGCCATTCGGATTTTCAAGGCGCTGTTTGATGGCGAAGCAGTTCGGCTCTTTACCCTCACGAATCAGCCGGTCGTAGGCCGCAAGGATATTTGCCCGATAACTGGCGATGATATCGTTGATTCGAAGGTCTATCTCGTCTTTGTAAAGCGAACGTTCGAGCCGCTGGTTCCAGCGCTCCGGCTCGATTTGACAGCGGGTGTAGATTTCGGTCGAGAGGCCCGAAGTGGTGATACGGGCATAGACGGGTGCTTTGCCCTTCTTGGAAATTTTGGTCTTTTTGCAGAAGAAAACCACGGAAAATGTCGTTCGGCGCATGGCTGCATGGGTTTGAATAGGTTAAACGTATGCAGCATAGAAATATTGCGACGTAAAACAATGCAAGACAACGCATTATGCGTAATTCGTGACCTGTTTTCGGTCCGAGCAAAACAGGTCACGATTTCGGTCCGAGCAACCTGCTTTTTTATGCTCTCGAATACGTCGCTAAAAAACGAAAAAACCTTACATATCATTGATACATAAGGTTTTTTACTCGATTTTGCTTCTCCTTTCAAAGAAGCCCTGAGCGGAAAACGGGACTCGGACCCGCGACCTCAACCTTGGCAAGGTTGCGCTCTACCAACTGAGCTATTTCCGCAAAATGTTATCTGCTACCCCGTTCGGGGCTTTTTGCGAGTGCAAAGATAAACCGAAATTTTTATTCTGCAAAATATTTCCGCAAAAAAAATCGCAGGCCGCCCGACTCCGCATTCGTCCAAAACCGTTCCAATGCACAAGCCGTACGGCAATTATTGAAATTCGACACGCGGATACAATTTTCCATTGTACCTATACTGCCGCTGCACGCCCCACACGATGCGCCACTCGCCGACGCGCTCCCCGATCTGCGTACCCTGCTCGGCCGCATAGCGATAGCGGAAATCGGCTACCAGGTAATTCCCGCCGGCGGCATCGGGCAAAAAACTCAATGCGGTCGTCGCGGCAGCACAGTCGACGCCGTAGGCCCGGTCGATCAGTTCCGCGGGCGGAACGTCGCTGCCGTCCAGATGCAGAAACATATATTGTACCGGCGGCGCCGGACTCTCGCCGAGAATGTCGGTCGGAAAGAGCAGACAATTCCCTCCGGGATAGTAAAAACGCACGTAGAAGGGTTCGACATACACCTCGCCATGCTCATGCAGCGGGAAGAGATCCAGAAACTCTTCGCGCGACAACCCCGGATCTTCGGTCTCCTTCCCGCACGCAGCCAGCGACAAAGCCAGCAGGACACAAAACAGATATTTCATGGCAATTCGATATTCGGTAATCGCCCGGATCGTCCGGCGGCGAGACTCCCGCAGACAGGGCGCACACCACCGTGCATCCCGTCTGCGGGAGAAACGGAATTATTCGTCCTTTCCGTCGAAGAAATAGGTCGCGTAGTTGTAGCCTGCACGATCGTAGACCTTGCGGAACTGCCGCATGCGTCGGCTGAAATCCTCGAAATCCTTGCGGTCGTAGGCCCAGCCCGTCTCGGCGATCGCCGCCAGACGAGGCAGCAGCATGTGTTTCACCTGCCGGAAATCGGGAATGTACTCCGTCCAGAGGTTGCCCTGCACGCCGAGGATGTACTTACGTTCGTCGGGAGTCAGTTGTTCGTAGGGATCGAGCGCATAGACCTGCCGCATGGGCAGGTACTTCACCTGTCCCAGCGGCTCGAACTCCTGCTGCCGCGTCTGACGATAGTCCAGATAGCAGTGGGTGTTGGGCGCCATGATGACCGTGTTGCCCGCCTTGGCTGCGGCGATTCCGCCCTTCGAACCGCGCCACGACATCACGGTGGCCGTTTTCGAGATTCCGCCCTGCAAGATCTCGTCCCAGCCGATGATGTTGCGGCCGTGGCCGTTCAGCCACTTCTCGATCCGCTGCATGAAATAACTCTGCAACTCCTCCTCGTTTTTCAGGCCGTTCTCCTTCATCCGCCGCTGGCAGAGCGGGCACTCCTTCCAGCGGGCCTTGGGGCACTCGTCGCCGCCGATATGGATGTATTTCGAGGGGAACAACTCGATCACCTCCGCGAGCACGTCCTGCAAGAATTCGAAGGTCGAGTCCTTGCCGGCGCAGAAGACATCCTTGCTGATGCCCCAGCGTGTCCAGACCTCGTAATTCTCGCCGCGGCAGCCGAGCCACGGGTAGGCGGTCAGCGCCCCCAGCCCGTGGCCGGGCATTTCGATTTCGGGAATCACCTCGATATGGCGTTCGGCGGCGTAGCGCACGATCTCGCGGATCTGTTTCTGCGTATAATACCCGCCGTAGGGAATCCCGTCGTATTCGGTCGAAGTACGCAAATTGCCCACGAGCGTCTCCTTGCGGACGGAGCCCTTGCGTGCCAGGTCGGGATATTTCTTGATCTCGATACGCCAGCCCTGGTCGTCGGTCAGATGGAAATGGAACCGGTTGAGTTTATGCATGGCCAGAATGTCGATGAAGGCCTTCACATCCTCCACGGGCATGAAATGCCGGCAGACGTCGAGCATCGCGCCGCGATAGCCGAAATAAGGTTTGTCCTTCACCGTCACGGCCGGAACCGTCCCCTCGCCTTCGATCACCAGCTGGCGCAGGCTCTGCAAACCGTAGAGCACCCCTTTCGGCGAACCGCCGCGCACGTCGGCGCCCGCAGGCGTCACCCGCAGCACGTATTCCTCCTCGCCGAGCTCGGGATCGACCGCCAGGTCGATCTTCGCGCCGTCGGCCGCGGTCTTCACCTTGACGGCACGCCCTGTGACCGGCTCGATCATCGCGGCGAAAAGTTCCCCCACGGAGCGCAACGAGGCGTCCCTGCCCACCGTGACGACGGTCGCGGCATCGACCGTGAAGGAGCCGTCGCCCGTCTCGACGTTCAGCGGTTTGGGTACGATATTCACTTCGGGAGCCGCCCAGGCCGCCGCCCAGAGTCCCAATGCACACACAAGCACAAAAAGTCGTTTCATATTCGTTGAATTTTTCTTCGTTTAAATCAGCAGGTCAGCAAGCATCGAATTTCCTTCTTCGTTTTCTCGCCCCGGCACAGCCCGAACAAGTTCGGCTCTGCGCTCGGCTTGACGAGAAGTTTCATAAGTCGAACAAAGATAGCTTTTTTTCCGCCAGCGGACAAAGAGGGAGGAAAAAATTCGGCGCCGGCGTCCGCAATTCGCCGTGAAATCCTATCGTCGGCTTCGCCTTAGATACTCCGCCCCGGCAAAACCAAATAAATTTGGTTCTGCTCTCGGCTTTTCCTATCTTTGTATCGACGAAAAAACTAACCAATTTTCCGGATATGAAAAACTTCCTGTTCTCGCTCGGCGCGCTGCTCTGCGTGCTCTGCATCGGCCCGGCATCGGCTGCCGAAAAACCCGAACCGAACTACGTCGACGCCGCGACGCTCACGCTCGTGAACAAGCCTCATGCGACGAAGCAACCCTTCCACCGCGTCGAGGTGGCCGACTATCCCGATCTGTCGAAGACCGTGCGGCTCTATTACACCTATTCGACCGGCGTGGCCGTGGTCTTCCGCACCGACAGCCGCACGATCTCCGCCCGCTGGACGACGACCGACCGCAAACCCAGTACCCACATGACGGGGCTCTCGCAGAAGGGAATGGACCTCTACATCAAGCGCGACGGCGAGTGGGTCTTCGCCGGCATCGCCCGTCCCGGTCTGGGAGCCGACCACAAGGCCACCCTCGTCGAGCACATGGACGGCACCGAGAAGGAGTGCCTGCTCTACCTGCCGCTGTTCGACGAGGTGAAAACGCTCGAAATCGGCGTCGACGCCGGCGCCCGCATCGAAGCCGCACCCAATCCCTTCCGCCACCGGATCGTGGTGATCGGTTCGAGCATCACCCACGGTACGGGACTCAGCCGTCCGGGCATGGCCTATCCTGCACAACTCGAACGTGCGACGGGCTTCGAGTTCGTCAATCTGGGCGCCAGCGGCCAGTGCAAGATGGAACAGTTCTTCGCCCATGTAGCCGCAGCGTGCGAGGCCGACGCCTTCCTCTTCGACAGCTTCTCCAACCCTTCGGCACAGCAGATCGAGGAGCGTCTCGAACCCTTCGTAGCGACGATCCGCACCGCACATCCCACGACGCCGCTGATCTTCCTGCAAACCGAGGTGCGCGAAAGCCGCAATTTCAACGACAAGATCCGCAAGTTCGAGGACGACAAACGCGCTGCGTCCGAAGCGGGGATGCAACGCCTGCTCAAACAGGACAAGAACATCTATTTCCTCAATCCGGGGATGCCGCTAGGCGACGACCACGATGCGACCGTCGACGGCGTACATCCCTCCGATCTGGGTCACGGCCGTATTCTGGAAGTGATCCGGCCGCAGATCGTCAAGATACTCAAAAAACACGACATCCGCTGATTCCGCCGAAATACAGAAAAAAGCTGCAACGCATTTTGTTGCAGCTTTTTTATTCCCCAGTAGAAACCGTGTAACCGGCGACTGTCCCGAACAAACCTTTCCTTCCTGCGTTTCCCGTCCGATCCGCAAACAGCAAAGACTTCGACACGGCAAAAGGACGGCCGGAACGGAGGCGCGGTCGGACAGAAAGTCATCGACCGCCAATCGATTCCGGATCGTCGGTCACGATGAAATCGACGCCATAGGCCCGCATCGCGGCGGCATCCCCGGCCGAATTGACATCCCAAACCACGATCCGCCGGCCGCCTTTGCGCAACCGTTTCACGTCGGATTTCGATCCGACGCGCATCCGGTGCAGAAACAGCCCCCGCACACCGCCCCTGCCCGTCCCTTCCGGCGACAAGCCGCAGAGGGGGACTTTGGACGATCTGCCGCCGTAACGCGCGAACACCTCCGCATCGTCCGCGATCAGCCAGACATCCCCCTGCCGGAACCCTGCTCCATAGGCCGTCTGCAATGCGGTTTCGGCCAGTGCGCAGCAACCGCACGATGCATCGGCCGCAGCGAACGCCCCGCACGTCGCAGCGTCGGCACGCCGCAGGATCAACTCCCGTTCGGCACGCTCCTCCTCCGAAAGCGGCTCCGCCGCGGACGGGCAAAGTTCCAAAAAGAGGCGAAGATCCCGACCCCGCCACTGCCGCACGACGTCGTCCAGCCTCGGAACGCCTCGTGCCGCCAGTTCGTCCGCCGACAGCGCCGCCACCCGTTCGCCCGTCGGAAGCTGTGCATCGTAGCCGCAGACCGCCACGCCGTCGCACGACAGCCGGACGGGGAGGCAGATGCCGTAAGCCTCTTCGGGCACGGATCGGCCGGCGGCAGGACGGACGATCACCTTCGTGCGGGCGCCCAAAACGGGTTCACCCTGCACCGTAAGGAGCAGGGTGAACAAGACGAACAGGATCCGTGCCGGCGATCGCATGGCCCGGAGATTAAAGTTCCTGAGCGAAACCTTCGGGAATGGGTTTGTCGCGGTAGAAGCCCGATTCGAGCTTGTCGCGCACCGACTTGAAGGCTTCGATCGTATAGTTCACGTCTTCCAGCGTATGGGCCGCCGTCGGGATGACGCGCAGGATGATCTCGCCGCGCGGAATCACGGGATAGACCACAATCGAGCAGAAGAGATTGTGGTTTTCACGCAGGTCGACGATCAGGTTGGTCGCCTCCGTCACGCCGCCCTTCATGTAGACGGGCGTCACGGGCGAATTGGTCGGACCGATGTCGAATCCGTTCTTTTTCAGACCGCCCTGCAACGCGCGGGTGATCTCCCACAGTTTCTCCTGATATTCGGGATGCTTACGGATCAGATCGAGACGCTTCAACGCGCCGATGACCATCGGCATCGGGAGCGACTTGGCGTAGAGCTGCGAGCGCATGTTGTAACGCAACAGATAGATCAGCCATTTCGGCCCGCTGACGAAGGCACCGATGCCGGCCATCGACTTGGCGAAGGTGTTGAAGAGTACGTCCACGCCGTCCACCACGCCGTAGTGCGCCGCCGTACCGCGGCCGCCGGGACCCATCGTGCCGAATCCGTGGGCATCGTCCACCAGCAGACGGAACGGGAACTCCTTCTTCAACGCCACGATCTCGTCCAGTTTGCCGCAGTCGCCCTTCATGCCGAAGACGCCCTCGGTGATGACCAGCACGCCGCCGCCCTGCTGTTCAGCCAATTCGGTGGCGTGTTTCAGTTGCAGGCGCAACGACTCCATGTCGTTGTGGGCGTACATGAACCGCTTGCCCTTGTACAGACGCAGACCGTCCATGATGCAGGCGTGCGCTTCGGCATCGTAAACCACCACGTCGAGCGCACGCGGCGAGAGCAGGCAGTCGATGATCGAGATCATGCCCTGATAGCCGAAATTGAGCAGGAAGGCGTCCTCCTTGCCTACGAAGGCGGCCAGCTCGCGTTCCAGCTGCTCGTGATACTTGGTCTGGCCGCTCATCATGCGGGCACCCATCGGAGCCGCCATGCCGAACTCGGCCGCACCCCTGGCATCGGCTTCGCGCACCTCCGGATGATTGGCGAGGCCCAGATAGTTATTCAGACTCCAATTGAGCATCATCTTCCCGCGGAAACGCATGTGCGGCCCCAGTTCTCCTTCGAGCTTCGGAAAAGCGAAATAACCGTGTGCCACCCGCATGTACTGACCGATCGGGCCGCCCGCATTTTTTTCGAGACGGGCAAAAATATCCACCATATCCTGTTTGAATTTTAGTTAGTCCCAATTTTTTGGTACACAAAGGTATGAAAAACTCCTAAAAGGCAGGCTGCGAAACGCTTCTTTTTGGCATTCGCCGGCTCGAAATACGCATTTATACTTACTAAGGTTCGGGAAAGCCCATCCGAAATCGCCGCTGTTGCAGGTTCCCGAACGGCGCCGTCGCAGCCTCTGCCGCGGTTGCAAATCCGACCCATTCGAAGCTCATCCCCGAGGGAAGGCCTTCGAATTCCGCTCACCCCGAATCGAAGTCAGCAAGCAGGCACAAACGTTTGCACTTTACCGCGTCGACGCGACGAAAGCAAGGATGCGCTCCGCAACCGCGCAAATTCGAACCACCCTTCCACCGGAGCGCCGGTCGATCCGGGACTCTTCCCGACACGAACCGGAACACCCTTCACCGACAACAGCGACATTTATGCACGCCCGATGGCGATTCTTCACTTTTAATTCTTAATTTTGTCGCATGACATCGCTCTATCACGACATCATCTTCGGGCCGGTGCATTCGCGGCGGCTCGGTCTCTCGCTGGGCGTCAATCTGCTGCCCACCGAATCGAAACTCTGTTCGTTCGACTGCATCTACTGCGAATGCGGCTGGAACGCCGACCATCCCGGCCGGCGGCGGTTCAATCCGCGCGAAGAGGTGCGCCTTCAACTCGGCGCCGTACTGCGCCGCATGACGGCCGACGGAACCCCGCCCGACGTGATCACCTTCGCCGGCAACGGCGAACCTACGCTCCACCCCGATTTCGAAGCGATCATCGACGACACGCTCGCCCTGCGCGACGAACTGTGCCCCTCGGCACGGGTTTCGGTACTGAGCAACGCCACGCAGATCCACCGCGACGACGTGCGCCGCGCATTGCTGCGCGTCGACAACAACATCCTGAAACTCGACTCGGCGTTCGACGCCACCGTGCGCCGCATGAACAATCCGGCGGGCGACTACTCGGTCGCACGGACAGTCGAACTGATGAAACGTTTCGAAGGCCGCATGATCCTCCAAACGATGTTTCTTGCGGGCGAGATCGAAGGCGAACCGATCGACAACACCGCCGAACGGGAGGTCGAGGCATGGCTGCGGCTCGTGGAGGAGATCCGCCCGTCGAAAGTAATGGTCTACTCGCTCGACCGCGACACCCCGTGCCGGACGCTGCGCAAAATTCCCCGCGAGGAGCTGCAACGCATCGCCGCACGGGTCGAAGCGCTCGGCATCCCCTGTCCCGTAGCCTGAAACCCGTTTAAAACTTCCCGATAATGAACCGAAAACTACTTCTCTGCTGCATGGCGGCGCTCGTCGCCTTCGCCGCTCAGGCGCAGGACCGCGCCGACCGTCAGGAACTCACCGATCCCGATTCGTTTACCATGATCCTGCTGGGCGACCCGCAGGGCTATACCAAATACGACATCAACCAGCCGCTGTTCGACCTCTGCACGGCGTGGATCGCCGACAACGTCGACCACCTCAACATCAAGGCCGTGCTCTGCACGGGCGATCTGGTCGAACAGAACGAAAACATCGTTCTGAACCGCAAGATGCTCAACCAGACCAGCCGCGAGATGTGGGAGGCGGCCTCGCACGCATTGGCACGGCTCGACGGCAAGGTCCCCTACATCGTCTCGCCGGGCAACCACGACTACGGATACCGCAAGGCCGAAAACAGCCGCACGTGTTTCCCCGATTACTTCCCCTTCGAACGCAATCCGGCGTGGCGCGACGTCTGCGTCGCGACGTATCCCAACCGCAACGGCGCCATCTCGCTGGAAAACGCCGCCTTCGCCTTCGACGATCCGGCATGGGGCGGCCTGCTCGTCGTCACCACGGAGTTCCTGCCCCGCGACGAAGTGCTCGACTGGGCGGCGGCGCTGATCGACAAGCCCGAATACCGCGACCGCAAGGTGATATTCATGACCCACGCCTTCCTGCACGAACGCTCCGCCAAACGGATCGAAAAGAACAGCTACGAACTCACCCCGGGCAACACCGGCGCCGAAATCTGGCGCAAACTGATCGAACCCTCCCCGAACATCCGTATGGTCGTCTGCGGCCACACGGGCAAGCCGGGCGACTACGAGGACGCCGTTGCCTACCGCGTCGACAAAAACCGCGCGGGACATGACGTCCACCAGATGATGTTCAACGTCCAGATCCTCGGCGGCGGCTGGGAGGGCAACGGCGGCGACGGCTGGCTGCGCATCCTCGAATTCCTGCCCGACGGCCGGACGATCAAGGTGCGCACCTACTCGCCCCTGTTCGGCATCTCGTCGCTTACCAAACATCTGGCGCACCGCACCGGCGCCTGCGACCGGTTCGACATGGTGATCGAATAACTCCGGTCCGTACCGGAGCCACACCCTTCCGCCATGAAATGCCTGCCGTTCGCCCTGACGCTCTTCGCCGTCCTCGCGGCGGTAAGCCCGTGCAGAGCCGACGGGGAGTTGCGCGCATTGCAGGACAGCGTCGTACGGTGGCTGGCCGCGCATCCCGACGACCTGCTCGCCGAAGCCTTCACGACGGCGTGGAGCGACGAGGCCGACGGCTGCGTCGAGGTACATCTGCTGCGTGCCGATTCGGCGATGAAAGCCCGCTTCCGCCGCTGCGTGCACGACAGCCGCCGGATCCGCCTCGCAGGATTCGATCCCGGCACCGTCCCCTATCCGTCCGCGCCCGAAGGCGGCACGGCACCCGCCGCACTCTTCTCCATGCACGCCGAATACGCCCTTTACCCCTGCGATGCCGACACCGTGCGCCTCACAATCCGCAACGCCGGCCGGCAACGGCTCTGCTTCGGAACGGACTACGCCGTCTGCCGCCTGCACGGCGACCGCTGGGAACGGCTGCCCGACGGCGGCATGTGGCACTCCCTGCTGATCTGTCTTGAACCGGAGAACGGCGCCGCAGAACACCGTTTCACGGCCCGTCTGCACCCGCGCCTCTTTCCGGCCGCATTCGGCCGCTACCGCATCTGCAAACCGGTCTACACCGAACACCCCCGCCGCGACTATCTGTTGACGGCCGAGTTCACCGTCATGCCCTTCGTCCCCTTCACCCGTTTCGTCCGATAGGAGTTTGCGGCGCGGATTTTGCACCTTCCCGCCGTAAATTTCCGATCGTGATTACACTCTACGTTTTGGCTTTCATCATCGCATCGCTCCTCTACCGGCGTCGGCACCGACACATCGACATGCGCACCGTGCGGCGGCTGGAACTGGAACGCTACATGGGACGCTGGTACGAAATCGCCCGCTACGACCGTCCGTTCGAACGGCGGCTGCGCAACATCGAAGCCCGCTACACGCTGCGGGCCGACGGGAACGTCGAGATGGAACGGGCCGGCATCGACATCCGCACCGGACACCGGCACACGTCGTGCCGGCACGCCCGGCGAACGCAACGGAGCGGACGGCTGCGGGTGAAAAACTTCATTTTCCTCCACACCGATTACTGCATCCTGGAACTGGACGATCAGTACCAGTGGGCGCTCGTGGGCAGCACCGCACCGCTGCGCCTGCAAATCCTCTCGCGGCAACCCCGCATCCGGCGCGACACGCTGCGTCACATCGTGGGGCTGGCCGAACGGCGCGGCTATCCGCTCGACCGGCTGCGGCTCCTGCGGGCGCCGCAATGACGAAAAGCGGGGATCGGCAGCTGCCGATCCCCGCTTTCGATCGCTCCGATCCCTACTCAGCGCTCCAAAATCGCCCGCAGGATTCCCTCCTCGTCGAATCCGCACTGCGCATACAGCTCCGCCGGCGTACCGTGTTCCACGAACCGGTCGTCGGGAATACCGAGCGAACGTACCTGCGTACGGTAACCGCGCCGGTCGAAAAAGTCGCGCACGGTGCTCCCCACGCCGCCCCGCACCACGCCGTCTTCGACGGTCACGACCCGCTCGAAGCGACGCCCCACCTCGTCGAGCAGCTCCTCGTCGAGCGGACGGGCGAAACGCAGGTCGTAGTGCGCAGCCGAAACGCCCTCTGCGGCGGCCCGCTTCACGGCGCGCGCCGCGACGTTCCCTACCGGCCCGATCGTCAGCACGGCCATGTCGTCGCCCTCCGTCAGCCGGCGGCCGCGGCCGATCGGCAACCGCTCGAAGGCCTCGTCGCGCCATGCCGCCCCCTCGCCCTTGCCGCGCGGATAGCGCACGACGAAGGGCACACCGCTCTGCAAGGCCGTATAGAGCAGGTTGCGCAGTTCGCGCTCGTCGAGCGGAGAGGCCACCGTCAGGTTGGGAATGCAGCCGAAATAGGCCAGATCGAACGCCCCGTGGTGCGTCGCACCGTCCTCGCCCACCAGGCCGCCCCGATCCAGACAGAGGACGACGGGCAGCCGCTGGATCGCCACGTCGTGGATCACGTTGTCGAAGGCGCGCTGCATGAAGGTCGAATAGATATTGCAGAAGGGGACGATCCCCGCGGCGGCCAGTCCGGCCGAGAAGGTCACGGCATGTCCTTCGGCGATCCCGACGTCGAAACAGCGCTCCGGCATCGTACGCAGCAGCAGGTTCATCGAACAGCCCGAAGGCATCGCGGGCGTAATCCCCACCACGCGCCGGTCGAGCCGCGCCAGGTCGACGAGCGTCTGCCCGAAGACATCCTGATAACGGTCGCGGCCGTCGGCCGAGGCGATCCGCTCGCCGGTCTCGGGATTGAACCGACCGGGCGCATGCCACTCGCACTGGTTATGCTCGGCGGGAGAATAACCCTTGCCCTTGACCGTCATCACGTGCAGCAGCTTCGGACCGTCAATCTCTTTCAGCGCACGGAGCACCGTGACCAGCGCCCGCACGTCGTGACCGTCCACCGGCCCGAAATAACGGAAGTTGAAACTCTCGAAGAGATTGCTCTTCTGCAACAGGCCGTGCTTGACCGCATTTCCCGCGCGGCGGCAGAGCGTCAGCAGCGGCGGCACGTGGGCGAACCAGCGCCACAACCGGTTCTTGAACGCATTGTACCGCTTCGACGTGGAGATGTGCAGCAGGTAGCTTTTCAGGGCGCCGGTAGCCTGGTCGATAGCCATGTTGTTGTCGTTGAGAACGACCAGCATGTTGGTCTTGCGGCTCGCCCCGGCGTTGTTCATCCCCTCGAAAGCCAGGCCGCCCGTCATGGCGCCGTCGCCGATCACGGCGATCACCTGCCGCTTCTCGCCGCGCAGCTCGGCGGCCTTGGCCATGCCGAAAGCGGCCGAGATCGAGACCGACGAATGGCCCCCTCCGAAAGCGTCGTAGGGACTCTCGGCGATGCGCGGAAAGCCGCTGATGCCCCCCAGCTTGCGGTTGGTGCGGAACGCCTCGCGGCGCCCCGTGATGATCTTGTGCGCATAGGCCTGATGGCCGACGTCCCACACCAGCCGGTCGTCGGGCGTGTCGAAAACGTAATGGATCGCCGCAGCCAGCTCCACCGCACCGAGGCTCGACGCCAGATGGCCGGGGTTGACCGCGCACTGTTCGATGATATAGTGCCGCAACTCGTCGCAATAGAGACGCAATTCGTCGAGCGAGAGCCGTTTGAGATCCCGCGGCGAATCCACTCGATCGAGCCAGTTGTATTCCCGCTTTTCCATGAACTACAAAGGTAGCACTTTCTGCGGTAAAGTGAAAGGGTTCCCCGAAAATTCCTCCGGCAACGACACTCCTCCGTGGCGACGACACGCCCCGCCCGCACGATCCGACAGGAAAGATCGCGGCCGGCGAAGGATAATTCCGGATTTTTTCGTACCTTCGCCTAACGGATAACTTGTAAAAACAGGCAACACCATGAAATACAACCGAATCCTTCTGAAACTCAGCGGCGAATCGTTGCAGGGCGCACAAGGCTACGGTCTTTCGACCGACGTTCTCCACTCCTACGCCGCACAGATCCGACAGGTGGTCGAAGCGGGCGTCCAGGTCGCCGTCGTGATCGGCGGCGGCAACATCTTCCGCGGCCTGCAAGGCGCCGGGCGGGGATTCGACCGCGTGAAGGGCGATCAGATGGGGATGCTGGCCACGATCATCAATTCGCTGGCCCTGCAATCGGCGCTCGAAAACGACGGCGTGCGGGCCCGCGTGCTGACGTCGATCCGCATGGAGCCTATCGGCGAATACTACGCCAAGGCACGCGCTTTGGAGTACCTCGCGGCAGGCGAGGTGGTCATCATCGGCGGCGGGACGTCGAATCCCTTCTTCACGACCGATTCGGCGGCGGCGCTGCGCGCCGTGGAGATCGAAGCCGACGTCCTGCTCAAAGGAACCCGCGTGGACGGCGTCTACACGGCCGATCCGGAGAAAGACCCCACGGCGGAGAAGTTCGACGCGATCTCGTTCGACGAGGTATACAGCCGCGGCCTGAAAGTCATGGATCTGACCGCCTTCACGCTCTGCAAGGAGAACCGGATGCCGATCGAGGTCTTCGACATGGACACCGAAGGCAACCTGATGCGGCTGCTCGCGGGCGAGAAGATCGGCACGCTGGTACACCTTTAATTTCTAAGAATATAACACTTCGGAAATATGGCACGTAAGAAAGCGAACAACCGGATGCTCGTCATCCTGCTGGCCCTGATCGCAGTGGTCTGCGTCGCATTGTGGTACGCCGACAAGGTGGAACGGGAGGGTAAAGCCGCCGCAGCAGCGGAACAGCCCGCCGACGAAGCGGCCGAAGCCGCCGCCGCGACGCTGGCCGGGGAGGGCGCCGAGGCCCCCGATTTCACCGTCGAGATGATCGACGGCAGCAAGGTCACCCTGAGCGAACTGCGCGGCAAGGTCGTGCTGCTCAACTTCTGGGCGACGTGGTGCCCGCCCTGCCGCGAGGAGCTGAGCCACGTGCAGCAGCAGGTCATAGACCGCTTCGCGGGAGAGGAGTTCGTCTTCCTGCCGATCTCGCGGGGCGAAGAGCGTGCAGCGGTCGAAGCCTTCCGCGCCAAAACGGGCTACGCCTTCCCGATGGGGCTCGACACGGACGAGACGATCTACAAGCGCTATGCGACCCGTTTCATCCCGCGCAACTTTCTGATCGACCGCACGGGGCGCGTGGTGAAGGCCACGGTGGGTTACGACGACGAGGAGTTCGCCGAGCTTCTGCGCGCAGCCGCCGCGGAGATTCAGCAGAAATAATTCAACAAACGACAAGGATATGGCAGATACAAAGACGATTATGACCGACGTCGAAGGCCGCATGCAGCGTGCTATCGACCATCTCGAAGAGGAGCTGAACAACGTCCGCGCCGGCAAGGCGTCGCCGAACGTTCTGAACGGCGTCATGGTGGACTACTACGGCTCAATGACCCCCGTATCGGGCGTCGCGAGCGTCACCGTACCCGATGCGAAGACGATCCTGATCCAGCCGTGGGACAAGAAGATGATCAAACCGATCGAAAAGGCGATCATCGATTCCAATATCGGCCTTACCCCCTCGAACAACGGCGAGCAGATTCTCCTGTCGATCCCGCCGCTGACCGAGGAGCGCCGCAAACTGCTCGTGAAACAGATCCGGCAGGAGGCCGAGACGGCCCGTGTGAGTCTGCGCAACGCCCGCCGCGACGCGGTCGAAGCCTTCAAGAAGGCGCAGAAGGAGGGAATGCCCGAAGACGAGTCGAAAGACGGCGAAACGCAGGTACAGAAACTGTTGGAGAAGTTCTCCAAAACGCTCGACGCCGCACTCGACCGCAAGGAGCGGGAGATCATGACGGTCTGATGCCGCCGGAACGAACGAAACGGGATGTTGCCGTCGGCAGCATCCCGTTTCGTTTGCAATCGGACGGAGCCGATCAGCCGATCCGCTGACGCCGCCAGAGGCTGACGCCGAGAATGACCAGCGCGGTCAGCAGCTCCGACAACGGCATGGCCAGCCAAATGCCCTCCGTACCGCAGAGCCGCGGCATGAAGAGGAAGCTCGGAACGAGAAAGACGAACCCGCGCAGGAGTGCGAAACCCGAAGCGATCCCGACCCGTTCGAGGCTCTGGTAGTATCCGATCGCCGTCAGATTGACGATAAAGCAGATGAAGCCCAGGGCGAACCACGGTAACCCCTCGATGGCGATGCGTGCAGCGTGCGTCGCCGGATCGAGGAAGAGCCCGACGAGCAGGCGCGGGCTGCCGATGAAGACCGCCGTGACGGCCGCGCCGCAGACCACGGCCGTCGCCAGCGCGATCTGCGCAGCCTCGATCACCCGTTCGCGGACGCCTGCACCGAAGTTGTAGCTGATGATCGGCTGTGCCGACTGTGCGATAGCGTTGCCGACCATGAAGACGAACGGAATATAATAACAGGCGATGCCGAACGCCCCGACGCCGTCGTCGCCAAGATAGTGCATGAAAGTCAGGTTGCCGACGAACATCAGCATCGCCAGCGTCGCCTCGCCCAGCAGGGCCGACGAACCGATGCGGCACTGATAACCGACGTTGCGCAGCGACAAGCGCAGGCTCTTGCGGCTGCGTTTGAGCGGGCAGAAACGCAGCGTGCGTGCGAAAAACGACAGGTAGACGACCACGATCACACCGCCCACCGAGACACTGATCGCCGTGGCGAACGCCGCCCCCATGACGCCCCAGCCCAGCGGAAAGATGAAGAGCCAGTCCAACACCACATTGAGCAGCGCGGCGACGACGCTGCACCACATGGCCAGCTTCGGGGCTCCGTCCAGCCGGATGACGAACAGCCCGACGGCCGTCCACATCTGGAAGACCAGCGCCGGTGTGAACCAGAGCAGGTAGTCCTTCACCAGCGGCAACAACCGGTCGGACGAACCGAGCAGGCAGGCCGTCCGATCCGGAAAAACCACGATCAGCAGCGAAAGGAGCAGCGTCAGCGCCGTCACGATAATCATGGCCTGTGTGACGTTCAGGCGGGCCGCCTTGACCTTCGCCCGCGACAGATGAATGGAGGCGACGACCGAACAACCGATGCCGATCATCAGCCCCACCCCCTGGAAAAGCATCAGCAGCGGGACGTAGATGTTCACGGCGGCGATGCCGTCGCTGCCGACGCCGTGGCCGACGAAAATCCCGTCGGCCACCGTGACAGCCGAGATGCTGAGCATACCGAACAGCGTCGGAATGAACAGTTTGCGGAACAGTACGGACACTTTCAGCGTTCCGAAGTCGATCTCATCTCTTTCCATACCTACTTTAATTTTACGATAGTTTTCCAAAACCGGCACAAAAAAGGCCGGACAAGCTGATTGGTTTTACCCAGTCATCTTATCCGGCATATACTGCCCTCCGATGAGGATTACAAAACGTTCGTTTTCAACTGTCGTTTTCCCGCCTCGGTATAGCCTGCGCAAGCGCGGCTCTGCTCTCGGCTTATCGAAAACGTTTGCTTTTCGCTGTCGTTTTCTCGCCTCGGCATAGCCTGCACAAGCGCGGCTCTGCTCTCGGCTTATCGAAAACGTTTGAAAAAATTCCGACGACAAAAGTACGACTTATCTTCGAAGCATCCAAATTTCGGAGATCGATTCACTGCACGGTACATCCGATTGCAAACGCCCTCCTTATCCGACAGAATGCCCGGCACGACCGGAAAGTCGCAAAAATCCGAAAAATTACGAATCGCAACCGAATCGCCCCCGCACGCCGCGGATCGTTGCCCATCGTGCGCATTCGGCTTCCGAATCGGTCGGAAATCCCTGTCCCCGCATGCGAAACAGTCAATCCAACCGACAGACGAACAGCCGGTTGCGGCATTCGATTCCGCAGATTTTATATTATATTTGTAAAACAGCCGTAATAGTACGCCTGTTCACCCTTAAACCCTCTCTTTTCCATGAAAAGACTGTTTACCCTTTTCACCGGCCTGTGCGTGATGCTACTGGCCGGCTGCAACGACGAGTACGACGATTCGGCGCTCGTGAAACGACTGGACGATTTCGAGCAGCGGCTCGAACGACTCGAACGGCTCTGCAACGACATGAACACCAATCTCGGCTCGATGCAGACTATTGTCACGGCACTCGACCGCGGCGACTACATCACCTCCGTCGAACCGCTGACGGAAAACGGAAGCATGGTAGGCTACACGATCCGGTTCGCCAAGGGGACGCCCATCGTCGTCTACAACGGCAAACCCGGCACGGCGCCCGTCGTCTCCGTTAAGAAGGATACCGACGGCATCTACTATTGGACGCTCGACGGCGAGTGGATCACCGACGGCGGCAAGAAACTCCCCGTCTCCGGGCAAAACGGCACCTCGCCCAAACTGAAAATCGAGGAGGAGTACTGGTACATCTCCTACGACGACGGCACGACATGGACGAAACTCGACAAGGCCACCGGCGAGAAGGGAGACGACGGAGCGGGCATACTCGTCGACATGGACGAGAACTACGTCTACTTCACCCTGCCCGACGGCAGGACGGTCACCGTCCCGAGAGCGGAGGGCGGAAGCGAACCGCAGCCCTCGGTGCCGCACATCCTCTACGCCGTGGGACAGGAGCTCGTACCCGGTCAAGGGCATTACTATGCCACTTTGTGGAAGGACGGCAAGCGCCAGTTGCTCACCGACGGCTCGGCGGACAGTTTCTGCAACGGCGTCTACGTCGACGGAAACAAGGTCTATGTCGTCGGCTGCGAAGCGATCGGCGATCTGTTCGACGACGGATACTACGAACCCTATCCGCTGAACGTCGGCGTCATGTGGCAGTTCGAGGTCGGCAACGAGACGCAAGTGACGCGCTCCGTCCTGAGCGACGGCAAACGCGCGACCTCCCCCGTCGCCGTCGCGGCGGCGGGCGAAAACATCTACGCCGCAGGTTTCGAAACGCTGGAAAACTCCGACCGAAAGGCCGTCTACTGGCGTAACGGGCAGATGGAGTACCTGAGCGACGGCTCGACCGACGCATTGGCCTACTGCGTGGCAGCCGAAGGCAACGACGTCTATGTGGGCGGTTACGTCCAGCCGGCCGACAACAAGAGCGGCGGCATCGCCTGCATCTGGAAGAACGGCGTGGCGCAGAACCTGACCGACGGCTCGACGCTCGCCAAGGTCAACGCCATCTGCATCGACGGCGGCGTGCTCTATGCTGCCGGAGCCGAGAAGGTGTCGGGCGGCCGCTGGAAGGGCGTGCTGTGGAAGGACGGCCAGCCCACCTATTTCACCGAAGAGGTCGGAACCGAAGTGACAGGCCTCTACGTCAAGGAGGGGAAATACATCATCGAAGGCAACATGACGGCCGATTCCGGCGATATCGTCACCTGCATCTGGACGGAAGAGGGCGTGCAAGTCATCTCCGAAGGAATGGCCTTGTGCCAGGGGACGGGCCTCGCCGTAGCCGGAAGCGACATCTACGTCGCGGGCAACGCCTACGACATGGACTACGACACTTACGAGGAGATCTACCGCTCGCCCGTCTGGAAAAACGGCACGGAAATGGCGCTCGAAGTCGTCAGCTCCGACAACTTCACCGTGTGGGGGCTCGCCTGCGCCTTCGTCGACACGCAAGAGTAACTCGGCGAGAAGGCCGTCCTTCACGCGGCCGGACACCCCGAACGCAACGTCCCGGTACGGATTCCGTACCGGGACGCTCTTTCCTATGGCGCAGTCTATTCGCGGCGGCCGACCGGTACGACCGTCACGTCGACGCCCGACTCTTGCAACCGCTCGATCACCGAGGCGGGCGCCTTGTCGTCGGTAATGATCTGATCGACGGCGCTCATGTCGCAGATCTTGCTGAACCCGCGACGGCCGAACTTCGACGAATCGGCCAGCACGATCACCTTCTGCACCGAGGCGATCATCTGCTTGTGCAGGCTCGCCTCGATGTGGTTGGTCGTCGTCACGCCGTAATCCAGGTCGACGCCGTCGACGCCCATGAAGAGCTTGCTGCACGAGAGGCTGCCCAGCATCTGCTCGGCAAAGGGACCCAGCACCGAGAGCGAACTGCGCCGAACCATGCCGCCCAACTGGATGACATCCACCGAACGGCGCGTGGAGAGTTCCGAAGCCACGCTGAACGCCGACGTGATGACTGTCAGACGGTCGTTCTGGCCGATCTCGCGCGCCATGGCCAGCGTCGTCGTACCCGACGCGACCATGATCGTATCGTCGGGGCCGATCAGCCGCGCGGCATAGACGCCGATGGCGTGTTTCTCGTCGGCATAGAGCTTCTCCTTCTCGGCCACCGAGCGGTCGTTGATGTAACGGTTCACGAGAATGGCCGAACCGTGCACGCGGTACAGCATGTGCTGCTCTTCGAGCATCGTGAGGTCCTTGCGGATCGTCACCTCCGAAACCTTCATCAGCGAGGAGAGCGTCGCCACCGATACGGCGTTCTGCTGACGCATGATCTCCATGATGCGGTTCTGACGTTCGTTCAGATGAATCACCTTGTCCGTATCTTTCATCGTTCGTCGTAGGTTTGGGTTCCGTCCCGCCGCGGCGTCGCTCGAGAGGGGCGGCGGCGGAACTATTCTTTACAAAAATAATGAAAAATATCGGATTCGGAACTCCGCGGCGATTTTTTACGCTCCCGAAGCTCCCTTTTGCACGTGGCCGCCCCGCAATCGCGGCAAGGTCAGCCGGATATGCAAAGCTCCCGCGCGCCGTCCGAAAGAGATCGGACTCCTCGAAACGCACTGCTGTTTCTCGTTCGATGCGAGTCCGGTACCGTTTGCCGGCCCGCACCTCCGCTCACCGCCGTCCCACGCAGCAGACATCCTCTGCCGGCACGATCTGACCTCCATACGACAGATCGGAATTCATCGACCGGCGGCTTTCCCCACCACCCGACGCCGATTCTTCACCCTGTCCGGACCGCTCCGACCGCCGCTGACAGACGGAGGCCCCTGCCTGCATCCTTCCCGAAAAACACATACGGGCGATCCGCTGAGGATCGCCCGTATGAATCGGGATCGAAACAAGATCACATCTTCTTGCCGACGTTGGTCTTCTTGGCAACCTTCGCAGCACCGGCCTTCGTAGCGCCGCCGGCCTTGGCAGCGACCTTCTTGGGCTTCGCCTCGACGATCTTCGCATCCTCGACGGCATCCGCCTTCTTCGCGGCGGGCTTGCGCGAACGGCGGGTCTTGGGCTTCGCCTCGACGGCCTGTGCGGCCGGCGTTACGCCCAGCGTGTAGGCCTCGTTGAAATCCACGAACTCGATGATGCACATGTCGGCGGCGTCTCCCAGACGGAAGCCCGTCTTCAGGATGCGGGTATAACCGCCCGGACGCTCGGCGATCTTCGGAGCGATCGTGCGGAACAGCTCCGTCACGGCCTCCTTCTGCTTGAGGTACGAGAATACCATACGACGCTGATGCGTGGTGTCCTCCTTGGATTTGGTCACCAGCGGCTCGATGAACTGACGCAGCGCCTTGGCTTTGGCCACCGTCGTCTCGATGCGCTTGTGCAGGATGAGCGACGATGCCATGTTCGACATCAGGGCCTTGCGGTGTCCCGCCTGACGCCCGAGGTGATTGAAATTCTTATTATGTCTCATAGTTAGTCTTTATCAAGTTTGTAAATAGATACGTCCATTCCGAACTTCAAGTTGAGCGAGGCGAGCAGCTCGTCGAGCTCCGTCAGCGACTTCTTGCCGAAGTTGCGGAACTTCAACAGGTCGTTGCGGTTCAGACGCACCAGGTCGCCCACCGTGTCGACATCGGCCGCTTTCAGGCAGTTGAGCGCGCGGACGCTCAGATCCTGATCCGACAGCTTGGTCTTCAACAGCTGGCGCATATGCAATACGTCCTCGTCGAACTCCTCGGCACCGTTGCTGTCCTCCATGTTGAGCGTGATCTTCTCGTCGGAGAAGAGCATGAAGTGCTGAATGAGAATCTTGGCCGCCTCCTTCAACGCATCTTTCGGATGAATCGAACCGTCGGTAGTAATCTCCAAATTCAATTTCTCGTAGTCGGTCTTCTGCTCCACGCGATAGTTTTCGATCGAATACTTCACGTTCTTGATCGGCGTGAAGATCGAATCGATGGGGAGCGTACCGAATTCGCACTCGGCAGGGGTATTCTCCTCTGCGGGAACGTAGCCGCGCCCCTTACCGATCGTAAGGGTGATCTGCATCTTGGTTCCCGGTGCGAGATGGCAAATGACCAATTCGGGATTCAACACCTTGAAGAACGAAAGATAGTTCGAAATGTATCCTGCGGTCAGCTCCGTTACGCCCGCCACGTTGACCGACACCTTCTCGGCGTCCTGGTTGTCGACCGTACGGATGAAACGGATTTTTTTGAGATTCAGGATAATATCGATCATACCCTCCATCACCCCAGGGATAGCGGCAAACTCGTGGTCTACACCGGCTACTTTGACCGTCGTAATCGCATACCCCTCCAACGAAGAGAGCAGGATACGGCGCAAAGCGTTGCCGATGGTCATTCCGAATCCCGGCTCCAGCGGTCGGAACTCGAATTTCCCGAACGATGAAGTGGACTCAAGCATGATAACCTTTTCAGGTTTCTGGAATGCTAATATTGCCATAATGAATTTGTTGTTAAATTACTACTTAGAGTACAACTCGACGATCAGCTGCTCTTTGATGTTTTCGGGAATCTCCTCGCGTTCGGGCTTCTGGAGGAACTTGCCACTCATCGTGGCGCCGTCCCATTCGAGCCATGCGTAACGGCTCTTCGAAGCTCCCGACAACGACTCGGCGATCACCTCCAAACTCTTCGACTTCTCGCGAACCGACACTACGTCGCCCACACGGAGCGAATACGACGGAATGTTCACCACATTGCCGTTGACGCAGATGTGACGGTGCGATACGAGCTGACGCGCAGCAGCGCGGGTCGGAGCGATACCTAAGCGGTAAACAACATTATCCAGACGGCATTCCAGCAACTTGAGCAGGTTCTCGCCCGTGATGCCGCCCATGCGGGACGCAGCCTCGTAGGTACGGGCGAACTGCTTCTCCAGCAGCCCGTAGGTGTACTTCGCCTTCTGCTTCTCGCTGAGCTGCTCGCCGTACTCGGACACCTTCTTGCGCTTGCGCATCAGACCGTGCTGGCCGGGAGGGAAGTTACGCTTCTCGAGCACTTTGTCCGCACCATAAATAGCCTCGCCGAAACGACGGGCGATCTTCGATTTAGGTCCTATATATTTAGCCATTGTTCTTAACTTTTTAAAAATCCTTTGATAGAAGTTACTTCACGCAGTCCCACTTACACGCGGCGGCGGTTGGGAGCGCGGCAGCCGTTGTGCGGCATCGGCGTCACGTCGATGATCTCCGTCACTTCGATGCCCGCGCCGTGAATGGTGCGCACGGCCGACTCACGGCCGGCACCCGGTCCCTTGACATAGACCTTCACCTTGCGCAAACCCATATCATAGGCGACCTTCGCGCAGTCGGCGGCAGCCGTCTGAGCAGCATAGGGAGTATTTTTCTTCGAGCCGCGGAAACCCATCTTACCGGCCGAAGACCAGCTGATAACCTCACCCACCTCGTTCGTGAGGGTGATGATTACGTTGTTGAAAGTCGAGTGGACAAAAGCCATGCCCTGAGCACCCACCTTGACGACCTTCTTCTTAACTGTTCCAGTTTTCTTTGCCATAACTCTCTTCTGCTATTACTTAGTTGCCTTTTTCTTGTTTGCGACCGTCTTCTTGCGGCCCTTGCGGGTGCGCGCATTGTTCTTGGTGCTCTGACCGCGAACGGGAAGACCCAAACGGTGACGGATACCGCGATAGCAGCCGATGTCCATCAGACGTTTGATGTTGAGCTGAACCAGCGAACGGCATTCGCCCTCGACCTTGATGCCCAGTTCGGCAATTTTCGAACGAATGGCGCTCACCTGCTCGTCGTTCCAGTCCTGAACCTTCACATCGTAGCTGATACCTGCCTCGTCGAGAATTTTACGGGCGGTCGAACGGCCTATACCGTAGATATAGGTCAGGCCGATCTCACCGCGTTTGTTTTTTGGTAAATCTACACCAACTATACGTGCCATAAATTACTTTCTTTCTGATTAATCGTTAAAAATTACCCCTGGCGCATTTTGAATTTGGGATTCTTCTTGCAAATCACGTAGAGTTTCCCCTTACGCTTGACGATCTTGCAATCCTCGCTACGCTTCTTGATTGATGCTTTTACTTTCATGATTTTCAAGCAATCTTTTGGTTATTTGTACCTGAAAGAGATCCGCCCCTTCGACAGATCGTAGGGGGTCATCTCCACTTTTACCTTATCCCCGGGAAGAATCTTGATGTAGTGCATCCGCATCTTCCCCGAGATATGAGCGGTGATTACGTGGCCGTTGTCCAGCTCGACGCGGAACATCGCGTTCGACAGCGCCTCGATAATCGTACCGTCTCGTTCAATCGCAGTCTGTTTTGCCATAGAGTCTTTTCTTGCTTACTTGTTAATTGCCTCCTCGATAATACTGAAATCGGTCAGGACATCCGCGCCGCCCTTGCGCACAGCCACCGCGAACTCGTAATGAGCCGCCGGCTTGCGATCGCGCGTACGCACCGTCCATCCGTCGGGTTCGAATACCACCGCTCGGGTTCCCATGTTGATCATGGGTTCGATACAGATGACCATGCCCTCGCGGAGCAGGGGTCCTCTGCCGCGGGCGCCGTAGTTCGGAACACCGGGGTCTTCGTGCATCTTCCGACCCAAACCGTGTCCCTCCAACTCGCGCACCACGCCGTAGCCGAATTTTTCGGCATACTCCTGCACGGCCGCCGAGATATCGCCTACGCGATTTCCCGCCCTGGCCTGTGCCGTACCTTTATAAAGAGCCTCTTTGGTGACTTCCATGAGCTGTTTCACCTCGTCGGAAACGGCTCCTACGGCAAACGTGTAGGCCGAATCACCAACAAACCCCTTCATAAATGTACCGCAATCCACCGAAACGATGTCGCCCTCTTTGAGAACCTGCGACGTCGACGGAATACCGTGGACCACCTGCTCGTTGACCGAAATGCACAACGATGCCGGATAGCCCTGATACCCCAGAAAAGCCGGAACTGCTCCGTGGGAACGGATAAACTCCTCGCCGATGCGATCCAGCTCCTTGGTCGTGACGCCGGGCCGTATGTGGCGACCCACTTCGGCCAGCGTCCGGCTCACGAGAAGGTTGTTCTCGCGGAGCAGTTCGATCTCTTCTTCGTTCTTTAAGTATATCATTCGGTTCAAAAACTCCTACGAACAAACAATTAGTGGCGCCCCTGGATGCGTCCGGTCTTCATCAGGCCGTCGTAATGACGCATCAAGAGGTGGCTCTCTATCTGCTTGAGAGTGTCGAGGATCACGCCGACCATGATCAGCAGCGACGTACCGCCGTAGAAATAGGCGAAGGCCTGCTGCACGTTGAGGAACTTCATCGCCAGCGCGGGCAGAATCGCCACGATGGCCAGGAAGAACGAACCCGGAAGGGTGATCCGCGTCATGATGGTGTCGATGTAGTTCACCGTCTGCTTGCCCGGTTTGACACCCGGGATAAAGCCGCCGTTGCGCTTCATGTCGTCCGCCATCATTTGAGGATTGACGATGATCGCCGTATAAAAATAGGTGAAGGCGATCACCAGCACGGCAAGCGTAAAGTTGTACCAGAAGCCCGTCATGTCGGCGAAGGCGCCGGCGAAGCCCGGGGCGATCTTGGTAAAGAGCATCGGAATGAACATCAATGCCTGCGCGAAGATGATGGGCATCACATTCGCGGCATTCATTTTCAGAGGGATGTACTGACGTACGCCTCCGTACTGTTTGTTGCCGATGATACGCTTTGCATACTGGACAGGCACCTTGCGGACGGCCTGCACCAGTGCGATTGTTGCCATAAATACCAGCGCGAGCAGCACCAGCTCCAGGATAATCATGATCGCGCTGCCGTCCGACGTCTGGAAACGCGCGTTGACCTCGGCCAACAGGGCGTGCGGCAGACGGGCCACGATACCGATCATGATGATGAGCGAAATGCCGTTCCCGATACCCTTGTCGGTGATCTTCTCTCCGAGCCACATGATGAACATGGTGCCGGCGATCAGGATCACCGTGGCGTAGACCACGAACCAGAACGAGTGGCCGTAGATGAACGCCGTGGCAGGCAATGTATGGAACAAGTTAGCGACATACGCCGGTCCCTGGATTGCGAGGACGACAATCGTGAGGAAGCGTGTCCACTGATTCATTTTGCGGCGCCCGCTCTCGCCCTCCTTCTGCATCTTCTGGAAGTAGGGAATCATGATTCCCATCAACTGGATGATGATCGAAGCGGTGATGTAGGGCATTACTCCGAGTGCGAAAATGGCGGCATTGCCAAATGCACCGCCGGAGAATACGTCCAACAGGCCGAGCAGGCTGTTGTCGCTCATCTGGTTGGCCAATGCCGACCCCTCGCCCAGGGCGTTGGGGTTGATACCCGGAATAACCACAAAACTGCCCAAGCGATATACGAGAAGGAGGCCCAGCGTGTAGAGAATACGTTTGCGCAGCTCCTCGATCTTGTATATGTTCTTGAGGGTTTCGACTAACTTTTTGTTGGTCGCCATGAGCGCCACGATGACGATCAGGACGATACCAACGGCGATGTAGTGATTCATAAATATAGGTTTAGGAGGGTTCCACTAGATCTTCTCCACGCTGCCGCCGGCAGCTACGATAGCCGCCTCGGCACTCTTGGAGAACGCATGTGCCTTCACCGCCAGCCCCTTCGACAGCGTACCGTTACCCAAAATCTTCACCTTGTCGTTCGACGATACGAATCCGGCCGAAACCAGCGCCTCGAAATCGACGGCCGCGAGTTCCTTCTTCGCAGCCAGCTCATCGAGCGTCGAGAGGTTGATGGCCTTGTACTCCACACGCTTCAGGTTCGTGAAACCGAACTTCGGCAGACGGCGCTGCAACGGCATCTGACCGCCCTCGAAACCGAGCTTCGACTTGTAGCCCGAACGCGACTGAGCACCCTTGTTACCGCGGCCCGAATAGCCGCCGCGACCCGAACCGGCACCGCGGCCGACACGCTTGTCGTGGTGTGTAGCGCCTTTTGCGGGTTTGAGATTATGTAATTCCATTGTTGTGAATTCGAATGTGTTAGACTTATTTTACCTCCTCGATCTTCACGAGGTGCTTTACGCGCTCGAGCATCCCCTTGATGATGACCGAATCGCTGTGTTCCACGCTCTGGTTAATCTTTTTCAGACCCAAAGCATCGAGGTTCTTGCGCTGCTGTGCCGAGGCACCGATGCGGCTCTTGACCTGAGTGATCTTCAATGTTGCCATGATTTGCGTTTTCAAAATTAACCGTTAAACACCTTGCTCATCGAGATCCCGCGCACCTGAGCCACGCTGTAAGCGTCGCGCAGCTCGCACAGAGCGGCGATGGTCGCCTTCACGAGGTTGTGGGGGTTCGACGACCCCTTGCTCTTGGCCAGCACGTTCTTCACGCCTACCGACTCCAACACGGCACGCATGGCGCCGCCGGCGATGATACCCGTACCGGGAGCGGCCGGACGAATCATCACCTGCGAACCGCCGAAACGCATCTCCTGCTTGTGGGGAATCGTACCGTTGATGACCGGCACCTTGATGAGGTTCTTCTTGGCATCCTCGACACCCTTGGCGATGGCCGCCTGCACCTCCGAAGCCTTACCCAGACCGTAGCCCACGACGCCGTTTTCGTTACCCACGACGACGATCGCCGAGAAGCTGAATGTACGACCACCCTTCGTTACCTTGGTAACACGCTGGATGCTTACGAGCCGGTCTTTAAGCTCGAGGTCGCTTGTACGCACTTTCTTTATGTTCGTATTTGACATATCGCTTAGAATTTAAGACCGCCTTCACGTGCGGCATCCGCTAACACTTTAACTCGTCCGTGATACAGATATCCGTTGCGGTCGAACGCCACGGTCGAGATACCCTTTTCGACGGCACGCTGCGCGGCCAGTTTTCCGACCAGCGCCGCGACTTCGCACTTGTTCTTGCCCGCCGCCGCTTCGGCAACCTCCTTGTCCAGCGAGGAAGCCGCCGCCAGCGTAGTGCCTGCGAGGTCATCAATGAACTGCACGTAGATCTGCTTGTTGCTACGGTAGACAGTCATACGAGGCTGAGCCTGCGTACCGCTCACGATCTTGCGGATACGCATCTTGATACGCTCTCTTCTTTCGATTTTATTCAATGACATAGCTGATTTCGGTTTTTACTATTTAGCACCTGCCGACTTGCCGGCCTTGCGACGCAGAACTTCGCCTACGAACTTGATACCCTTGCCCTTGTACGGCTCCGGCTTGCGCAGCGAGCGGATCTTGGCAGCCACCTGGCCGATGAGCTGCTTGTCGATGCTTTTGAGTGTGACGATCGGGTTTCCTTTCTTCTCCGTAACGGCCGTGGCGGTCACTTCGGGCGGCAGCATCAGATACGTGTCGTGCGAGTAACCCAGGCTCATTTCGAGAATGTTGCCCTTGACTTCGGCCTTGAAACCGACGCCCACGAGCTCCTGTTTGATTTCGTAACCTTTCGATACGCCGACGACCATGTTGTTGATCAGCGCACGATACAGACCGTGCAGCGAGCGGTGACGCGGCTGGTTGGTCGGACGCGATACGAGCACGGCAGGAACCTCCTTGCCGGTGTGTACCTCGGTGTGGGTGCCTACCTCGACCTTGATGTCCGAATCAACCTTCTGACTCAGTGTCCCAAGAGGCCCTTTCACGCTTACCACGTTGTCGGGCGATACCGTGACGGTCACGCCGGCGGGCAAGTTTACAGGTAATTTACCAATTCTTGACATTTGTACTAAGTTGTTTAATTAAAAATTCCAGTTTCCGGTTGCACCGCCCTTAGAAGACGTAGCATAGCACCTCGCCGCCGACGTTCTCCTTGCGCGCCTTCGCATCGGTCATGATCCCCTTCGAAGTCGAAAGGATGGCGATGCCCAGGCCGTTGAGTACGCGGGGCATCTCAGCCACCGACGCATACTTGCGCAGACCCGGACGGCTCACGCGTTTGAGCCCCTTGATGGCGTTGCATTTGTTCTGGGCATTCCATTTCAGCGCGATCTTGATCGAAGGGTGGCCCTTCTCATTGGTGTCGAACTTGTAAGCGAGGATGTAGCCCTGCTCGTAGAGAATCTTGGTGATCTCCTGTTTAATTTTGGAACCGGGAGCTTCAACCACCTTGTGGTTGGCTTTCACCGCGTTTCTAATTCTGGTCAGAAAGTCCGCAATAGGATCAGTCATGATAATTAGAAGTTAAAATTAAAAAAATAAAAGTTTGTCGTTAAAATTTGTAAGTCAGCGTCTTACGGCATCTAACCGCCGCCCGCGTCCTCGTTTTCCGCTTCCCGCGCATACGCATACCGCGCACGACAAGCGCGCAAATATACGCATAAAATCCGGAATAAACTAATAATCAGCCCGTTTTTTGCCGATTTCCGCCCGTGCCGTTATCCGGAACAGAATCCCTTGCATCCGACCGTGCCGTCATGTCGTGGATCCGTTCCGCACCGCCGTGCCCCCGATCCGAAAGCCGCCGGTCTATACGGACAATGTTAGCACACGCATCGTGAACTAACATATCCGTACGGAACAGCCTGCCGTAAAACCGCCTTTCGGGCGGTTCGCCTCAGCGAACGGCTCCCGCTTCCGACACCGGAACCCGAAGACCGTCGGGGGATTCGCCCCGTCCGCTTCGTTCCGGCCTCTCCGGAGCACCTCCGCACGGGATTCCGTAACCCGATGCCGAATCTTTCGTCGACGTCCGCCACCGCGAAGTTACCGTCAATCGGACGGCACTTTCCCCGGTTTTGCGACCTCTCCTACACGGATTCCGCACCCGTATAAGGCTCAACACTTCCGAAACCGGCTCCGACGGAAATCCGGCAAAAGACGTCTCCATTTTTCACGGACTATCTCCGCCTCCTCAACGCCTTCTCCGTCTCTCCTTATCCGTCACTCCCGACGGATCGTCGCTGCGGCACGTCCTTTCGGACCCGCTCTTGCGGCGGCACTCCGATGCGGAGGTCGCCTCTCGGCCCCCTCCTCTCGCGCCGCACCGCATCCGGTTTCACAGGCTACGGCACCCTCGGTGCTTGAACCTCGTTTATCAGGAACATCCGATCCGGCGCAGAGCATCTGCGCCGGATCGGACGAATATACTACCAGCTCGCCTTCTTCACGCCGGGGATCAGACCCGCCGAAGCCATCTCGCGGAACTGGATACGGCTGATACCGAACAGACGGATATATCCCTTCGGACGGCCGGTCAGCTTGCAGCGGTTGTGCTGGCGAATGGGATTCGAGTTGCGCGGCAGTTTCGACAGTGCGATCCAAGCCTCCTCGTGATCCATTTCACCGCTCTTGACCTTCGCAGCGATCTCCTCACGCTTGTGAGCGTAACGCTTCGCAAGTTTCTCACGCTTTACCTCGCGTGCCTTCATTGATTCCTTTGCCATAGAGCTTAGTTGTTCTTTTTAGCGTTCTTGAAAGGCAGACCGAACTCGCGCAGCAGCGCATAAGCCTCTTCGTCGGTCTTGGCCGTCGTTACGAAGGTGATCTCCATGCCGAAGATCTTGGTGATCTTGTCGATGTCGATCTCCGGGAAGATGATCTGCTCGGTGATGCCGAGGGTGTAGTTGCCCTGGCCGTCGAACTTCTCGTTGATACCCTTGAAGTCGCGGATACGGGGCAGCGCCACGGCGATCAGGCGCTCCAAGAACTCGTACATCTTCGTATCGCGCAGCGTGACGCGCACGCCGATGGGCATCCCCTTGCGGAGTTTGAAGTTCGAAATGTCCTTGCGCGACTTGGTCTGGACGGCTTTCTGGCCTGCGATCTGCGTCAGCTCCGCCTGTGCGACGTCGATGAGTTTCTTGTCGGCGACGGCCTGGCCCATACCCTGATTGATGACGATCTTCTCGAGTTTCGGGCACTGCATCACGCTCGTGTAACCGAACTCCTTCATAAGGGCGGCGATGATCTGCTCCTTATACTGTGTCTTGAGTGTAGGTACGTATGCCATTATTTGATCTCCTCCCCTGACTTTTTAGCGTAACGAACTAATTTACCTTTTGCATCGGCCTTGCGACCTACGCGAGTGGGCTTGCCGCTCTTGGGGTCGAGAACCTGCAAGTTAGAGATATGGATGGGAGCCTCTTTCTCGACGATTCCTCCCTGCGGATTCTTCGCATTGGGCTTCTCGGCCTTCTTGCACATGTTCACGCCCTCGACGATGGCACGCTGCTTTTCGGGATCGACTGCGAGCACCTTCCCCTGCTGGCCGCGGCTGTCGCCTGCGATGACATAAACCATGTCGCCCTTCTTGATATGTAATTTGACTGACATAACTGTTCTGTGATTTTTTTAATTACAATACTTCAGGTGCCAGCGAGATGATCTTCATGTACTGGTCGCGCAGCTCACGGGCGACGGGACCGAAGATACGCGTACCGCGGATTTCACCCTGGTTGTTGAGCAACACCACGGCGTTGTCGTCGAACCGGATATACGAACCGTTGGCACGGCGGATCTCCTTGGTGGTACGCACCACGACAGCTTTCGACACGGCACCCTTCTTGACGTCGCCCGAGGGCGAAGCGCTCTTGACGGCCACCACGATCTTATCGCCGATCGATGCATAACGACGCTTCGTGCCGCCAAGCACCCGGATACAAAGGACCTCCTTCGCACCGCTGTTATCAGCTACTACGAGTCTACTTTCTTGTTGTATCATAACTACTTCGCTCTTTCAATGATTTGTACTAATCTCCAACGCTTCGTCTTACTCAGCGGGCGGGTTTCCATGATGCGAACGGTATCGCCTTCCTTGCAGGTCTCGTCCAGGCACTCGGCGGCGAACTTCGTCGTCTTGTTCACGAACTTGCCGTAAATGGGATGCTTCACCTTACGCGCCACTGCAACCACAATGGTCTTCTCCATCTTGTTGCTGACAACCACCCCGATACGTTCCTTTCTAAGATTTCTTTCCATAACGGTCATTAACATTTAGGGTTCTTCTGTCGCAGAATTGTCAGCATACGAGCGATGTCTCTGCGGGATTTCTTGATGATCGAGGGGTCCTCGACGGGCGATACGGCATGCTGTACCTTCAGCTTGGTGAGCTGCGCCTTCTGGGCTTCGATGCGCTCCTGCAACTCCTTCACGGAGAGCTCCTTTATTTCAGCACTTTTCATGTCTTACACTCTTAGATTGATGATTCGACGTAGTCACGCCGTACAATAAACTTGGTCGTAATAGGCAATTTCTGAGCGCCGAGACGAAGTGCCTCCTGTGCAATCTCCATGGGTACGCCCTCCGCCTCGAAGAGAATACGTCCGGGCGTAACGGGTGCCACGAATCCCTCGGGATTACCTTTACCTTTACCCATACGAACCTCGGCGGGTTTCTTGGTGATGGGTTTATCGGGGAAGATGCGGATCCAGATCTGGCCCTCACGCTTCATGTAACGCGTGATGGCCTGGCGGGCAGCCTCGATCTGACGACCCGTGATCCATGTAGATTCCAGTGCCTTGATGCCGAACGAACCGTATGCAAGTTGGTTGCCTCGCTGAGCGATACCCTTCATACGACCCTTCTGCATTCTTCTAAATTTGGTCTTTTTTGGCTGTAACATACTTGTACTTTCGCTTTAAAAGGTCCTACTTACTACTTATTGTTGTTGTTACGACGCTTGTTGCGCGGAGCGCCGCCACGCGGACCACGACCCTGGGGAGCCTGCTGCCCGCCGTGCTGCGAAGCCGAAGCACCGGCGATCTCGAACAGGTCGCGCTTGCCGTATACCGTACCGTGGCAGATCCAGACCTTCACGCCGAGGATACCGACCTTGGTCAGCGCCTCGGTGAGACAGTAGTCCACATCGGCGCGGAAGGTGTGCAGCGGAATACGTCCCTCCTTGATCGTTTCGCTGCGGGCCATCTCGGCGCCGCCGACACGACCCGACACCTGTACCTTGATGCCCTCGGCACCCATGCGCATCGTCGAAGCGACGGCCGTCTTCACGGCACGGCGGAACGATACGCGGCCCTCGAGCTGGCGGGCGATGTTCTGACCCACGATCACGGCGTCCACCTCGGGACGCTTCACCTCGAAGATGTTGATCTGTATCTCCTTGCCGGTGAGCTTCTTCAACTCCTCCTTCAACTTGTCGACCTCCTGACCGCCCTTGCCGATGATGATACCCGGACGGGCCGTCGAAATGGTGACGGTGACCAGTTTGAGCGTGCGCTCGATGATAATCTTGGAAATGCTAGCTTTGGCCAGACGGACATTCAGATACTTGCGGATTTTGGCGTCCTCGACCAGCTTGTCGGAGAAGTCCTTGCCGCCGTACCAGTTGGAGTCCCAACCGCGAATGATACCAAGACGATTTGCTATCGGATTTACTTTCTGTCCCATTGTGCTACTTGTTTTCTGCGATTACCATTTTGTCCACTACGATCGTCACGTGATTCGAACGCTTGCGAATACGGTGTGCGCGACCTTGGGGAGCTGCCTGGATACGTTTGAGCATCCGGCCGCCGTCGACGAAGATCTCCTTGACGCACAGCTTCGTATCTTCCAGACGCTCCGAAGGATTCTTGGCTTCCCAGTTGGCGATCGCCGACTTGAGCAGTTTCTCCACACGGATCGAGGCCTCCTTCTTCGAATAACGGAGGATACCCAGTGCCTTATTGATTTCCACGCCGCGGATGATGTCTGCGACCAGACGCATTTTGCGGGGCGAGGTCGGGCAATCGCGCAGAACGGCTATGGCCTTCTGCTGCTTCTCGGCCTTGTATTTCTTGGCCATTTCAGATTTTCTTGCACCCATTGTCTACCTATTTTTTCTTGTTACCCGCATGACCACGGAAGTTACGCGTCGGAGCAAACTCGCCGAGCTTGTGACCGACCATGTTCTCTGTTACATAAACCGGAATGAACTTGTTTCCGTTGTGGACAGCGATCGTCTGACCTACGAAGTCAGGCGAAATCATACTTGCTCGCGACCAAGTCTTGATGACAGACTTCTTATTGCCTTCCGCCTGAGCGACGACTTTCGCCTCGAGCTTCGGGTCGATAAACGGTCCTTTCTTTAATGAACGGCTCATTATGTTACTCTTTTAATTATTTTTTCTTACGTGAAATAATAAACTTCGAGGTCGTCTTCTTCGGGTTGCGAGTCTTATAACCCTTAGCCAACAGACCCTTGCGCGAACGCGGGTGACCACCCGACGCACGACCTTCGCCACCACCCATCGGGTGATCCACCGGGTTCATCACGACACCGCGGTTGCGCGGGCGACGGCCGAGCCAACGCTCACGACCTGCCTTGCCCGAACTTTCGAGCGAATGGTCGACGTTCGACACTACGCCGATCGTCGCACGGCAGGTTACGAGTACCATACGAGTCTCGCCGGAAGGCAGTTTGATGATGGCAAACTTGCCCTCGCGAGCCAAAAGCTGAGCATACGAACCGGCCGAACGCGCCATGGCGGCACCCTGACCGGGGTAGAGTTCAATGTTGTGGATGATCGTACCCAGCGGAATCTCGCTCAGGAAAAGCGTATTGCCCACTTCGGGCGCCACGCCTGCGCCGCTGCACACCGTCTGGCCGACTTGCAGGCCGTTGGGAGCGATGATGTAGCTCTTCTGACCGTCGGCATAGACGATCAGCGCGATACGCGCGGTACGATTCGGGTCGTATTCGATCGTTTTTACAGTCGCGGCAACGCCGTCCTTGGCACGCTTGAAGTCCACGTTACGGTACATCTGCTTGTGACCGCCGCCGATGTAGCGAACCGTCATCTTGCCCGTATTGTTGCGACCGCCGGAGCTCTTCTTGACGCTCAGCAGCGACTTCTCGGGAACGCTGGTGGTAATCTCGTCGAACGTTCCGCCAATCTTATGTCTTGTACCTGCGGTTACAGGCTTAAACTTTTTTACTGCCATCTTCCTTAGATATTACTGTAAAAATCGATTTTGTCCCCATCCTTCAAGGTGACGATCGCCTTCTTGAAGTTGTTAGCACGACCTTCGAGCAAACCGGCCTTCGTATAACGGCTTTTGAGTTTGCCCATGTAGTTGATGGTGTTGACGTCCGTAACGACCACGCCGTACATCTGCTCGACGGCGTTGCGGATCTGCAACTTGTTAGCTCTTACATCAACGATGAAACCGTAGCGATTCAGTTTTTCGCCCTGAACCGTCATCTTCTCGGTCAAAATAGGCTTAATAATGATTTCCATGTCTGTTTACGTTTTAAGCTAACATTACATTCAACACATTCTCGGCGCCCTCGACCATCACGACGGCCGAAGCGTTCATCAGATCGTAGGTGCAGACGTTCTGTGCCAGCACGGGTTTGATCGACGGAATGTTGCGGCAGGAGAGCTGCAGGTTGACATTCGTCTCGGGCAGTACGAGCAGCACCTTCTTGTCGGCCACTTTCAACGCCTCGGTCAAGGCGATGACCTGCTTGGTCTTCGGAGCCTCCATCTTGACGGCTTCGAGGATCTGGATGGCGCCGGCCTGAGCCTTGTACGTCAACGCGCTGCGGCGTGCCAGTTGTTTGAGTTTCTTGTTGAGCTTGAAGCTATAATCGCGGGGAACCGGACCGAAGATACGACCGCCGCCGGGAAACAGAGGCGACTTGATCGAACCGCAGCGGGCACCGCCCGTACCCTTCTGACGCTTCAGCTTGCGGGTCGAACCTGCGACTTCGTTGCGCTGCTTCGACTTGTGGGTACCCTGACGCTGGTCGGCCAGATACTGCTTCACGTCGAGGTAAATAGCGTGGTCATTAGCCTCCACGCCGAATACCGAGTCCGCAAGGACAACCTTGCGACCCGTCTCTTTTCCTTCAGTGTTCAATACAGCTAATTCCATGACTACTTCTCGATTGTTAAATAAGAACCTTTTGCTCCCGGAATCGACCCTTTGACGAGGATCAGATTGTTCTCGGGGATTACTTTCAATACTTTGAGGTTGAGCACCTTCACCTGCTCGCCGCCCATCCGGCCCGGAAGACGCTTGCCGGGGAATACGCGCGAAGGATACGACGAGGCGCCGAGCGAACCCGGCTTGCGCTGGCGGTTGTGCTGACCGTGGGTCTGACCGCCGACGCCGCCGAAACCGTGACGTTTCACAACGCCCTGGAAGCCGCGGCCTTTCGAAATCCCGGTCACGTCCACCCAGTCCTCTTCGGAGAAGATGTCCACGGTGAGCGTGTCGCCGAGGTTCACTTCCGGCATGTCCTTGAACTCCGCCATCTTACGCTTGGGAGTGGTGCCCGCCTTCTTGAAGTGTCCTAACAAACTGCTGCTGGTGTGCTTTTCACTTTTGTCGTCATAGGCAATCTGGACGGCCTCGTAAGCATCCTTTTCGAGGGTCTTGATTTGCGTAACCACACACGGACCAGCCTCAATAACAGTGCATGGTATGTTCTTACCCTCGGCACTGTAAACGGAAGTCATTCCGATTTTTTTACCAATTAGTCCTGACATTTTAGTCTTTAAAGTTTGTTAATAAAGTGATTTCCATTTTTTCGCAGGAGTCGGGAGCCACCCCTTCGGGGACTCCCTCTCCGGCTTTCGCATTCGGGGAGGAATCGGCGGACTACCGCTCACCTCCCATATCGGTTTCGTTGAATTTCATCCTTCGTTTTCCCGCCTCGGCATAACCCGAACAAGTTCGGCTCTGCACTCGGCTTAACGAAAACGTTGAATCCCATCCTTCGTTTTCCCGCCTCGGCATAGCCTGAACAAGTTCGGCTCTGCGCTCGGCTTAATGAAAACGTCGAATCAATTGTTTCCGTCCGCGGCATCCGCCTTCCGGTGGCGGCGGCACCGTCCGGCCCGACCTCGCGGCTGCAATCCGGCGCGCTGCGTCCGCTCCGGCGGAAAACATCCGCCCGCATTCGGCGCTCCCGCTACGCCGACAGGCTCCAAGCCCGCCTCGATCTTCGGGAGCGGTCGAAAATCAGACCTTGATCTCCACCTCGACACCCGACGGAAGCTCCAGCTTCATCAGCGCGTCGATCGTCTTCGCCGTCGACGAGTAGATGTCCAAGATGCGCTTGAACGTGCAGAGCTGGAACTGCTCGCGGGCCTTCTTGTTCACGAAGGTCGAACGGTTGACGGTAAAGATCTTCTTCTGCGTGGGAAGGGGTACCGGACCGCTCACTACCGCGCCGGTGCTCTTCACGGTCTTGACGATTTTCTCGGCCGACTTGTCAACGAGATTATGGTCGAAAGACTTTAATTTGATTCTAATTTTCTGACTCATATCGGTTTGCTTATTCTATATCCTTATTCTTGTGACCGCTCTTCTCGATGATCTCCTTGGCAAGGTTAGCGGGAACCTCCTCGAAGTGCGAGAACTCCATCGACGACGTGGCGCGGCCCGACGAAATCGTACGCAGCACGGTCACGTAGCCGAACATCTCCGACAGGGGAACCTTCGCCTTCACGACGCGGGCGTTGCCCTTCGACTCCATGCCCTGGATCTGGCCGCGGCGCTTGTTCAGGTCGCCGATGATGTCGCCCATGCTCTCCTCGGGAGTGAGCACCTCCACCGACATGATCGGTTCCAGAATGACCGAACCGGCCTTCGGAGCCGCATGGCGGTAGCCGTTGCGGGCTGCGATCTCGAACGAAAGCTGATCCGAGTCGACCGGGTGGAACGAACCGTCCTTGAGGGTAACCTTCATCGAGTCCATCGTATAGCCGGCCAGCGCACCGTTGGCCATGGCGGCCTCGAAGCCCTTCTGAACCGAGGGGATGAACTCCTTGGGAATGTTGCCGCCCTTGACCTCGTCGACGAACGTCAGACCCATCTTGCCCTCTTCGGCAGGGCCGATCTCGAAGATGATGTCGGCGAACTTACCGCGGCCGCCGGTCTGCTTCTTGAAGACTTCGCGGTGCTGGACGGTCGTGGTGAGCGCCTCCTTGTAGTTGACCTGGGGCGCACCCTGGTTAATCTCGACGCCGAACTCGCGGCGCAGACGGTCGACGATGATGTCGAGGTGAAGCTCGCCCATGCCGCTGATGATCGTCTGTCCGCTCTCCTCGTCGGTACGAACCGTGAAGGTCGGATCCTCTTCGGCCAGCTTGCCCAGCGCGATGCCCAGCTTGTCGAGGTCTTTCTGCGTCTTGGGCTCGACGGCCAGACCGATCACCGGCTCGGGGAAGGTCATCTGTTCGAGCACGATCGGCGCATTCTCGGCGCAGAGCGTATCGCCCGTGCGGATCTCCTTGAAACCGACGGCGGCGCAGATGTCGCCCGCAACGACCGTCTCGATCGGGTTCTGCTTGTTGGAGTGCATCTGGTAGATACGGCTGATACGCTCGCGCTTGCCGCTGCGCGTGTCGAGCACGTAGGAACCGGCATCCAGTTTTCCCGAATAGACGCGCACGAACGCCAGACGGCCAACGAAGGGGTCGGTAGCGATCTTGAACGCCAGACCGCAGAACGGATCGTCCTCCGAAGCGTGGCGCACGGTTTCCTCGTCGGTCTTGGGGTTGATACCCGTGACGGCAGGCAGATCCAGCGGCGACGGCAGGAACGCGATGATGCAGTCGAGCAGTTTCTGCACGCCCTTGTTGTGGAACGACGAGCCGCAGAGCATCGGCACGAGCGTCATCTGGATCGTCGCCTTGCGGATCGCGGCGATCAGCTCTTCGGGTGTGATCGACGCGGGGTCTTCGAAGAACTTCTCCATCAGCGCGTCGTCGGTAGCGGCGACCTCTTCGATGAGCTTGTTGCGCCACTCCTCGGCCTCGGCCTTCATGTTGTCCGGAATCTCGCGGATATCGAAATTGTCGCGGACGGTCTTGTCGTCGTAGTAGTAGTACGCCTTATTATATATAAGGTCAACGATTCCTTCGAATTTATCCTCCGCACCGATCGGCAGAACGATCGGAAGCGCCGTAGCGCCGAAGTGCTCCTTGATCTGGCTGCATACGGCGAAGAAATCGGCGCCCGTGCGGTCCATCTTGTTGACGTAACCGATACGCGGCACGTTGTATTTGTCGGCCTGACGCCAAACGGTCTCCGACTGGGGCTCCACGCCGCCCACAGCGCAGAAGGTAGCCACGGCGCCGTCCAGCACGCGCAGCGAACGCTCCACCTCGACGGTGAAGTCGACGTGTCCCGGAGTGTCGATCAGGTTGATCTGATACTGGTGATCCTTGTAGTTCCAGAATGCGGTCGTAGCCGCCGAGGTGATCGTGATACCGCGTTCCTGCTCCTGAGCCATCCAGTCCATCACGGCCGACCCCTCGTGCGTTTCGCCGATTTTGTGAGTCTTGCCCGTGTAGAAAAGGATACGCTCCGAAGTAGTGGTCTTACCGGCGTCGATGTGAGCCATGATACCGATATTGCGAACGTAGTGTAAATCTCGTGTTGCCATCTGTCTCTACCCGTTTTAGAATCTGAAGTGTGCGAACGCCTTGTTGGCCTCGGCCATGCGGTGCATCTCCTCCTTGCGTTTGAAGGCGGCACCCTGCTGGTTGTAGGCATCCAGTATCTCGCCCGAAAGCTTCTCAGCCATTGATTTGCCGGCGCGCTTACGCGAGTAAAGGACAAGGTTTTTCATGGAAATCGAAATCTTGCGCTCCGGACGAACCTCCGTAGGAACCTGGAATGTCGCGCCACCGATACGCTTCGATTTCACTTCGACTTGGGGCGTGATATTCTCGAGAGCCTGTTTCCAGACCTCCAGCGGAGATTTATCAGCATCCTTCATCTTCTTGCCCACGATTTCCAGCGAGTCGTAGAAAATCGAATAGGCAATACTCTTCTTACCGTCCAGCATAAGATTGTTCACGAAACGCGTTACGAGCACGTCGCCGAACTTGGGATCCGGAAGTAGAATTCGCTTTTTTGGCTTAGCTTTTCTCATTGTCGTTTATAGTCTTTTCTTTAACCGATTATTTCTTTCCTGCCTTGGGACGCTTGGCACCGTACTTCGAACGACGCTGCAAACGGCCGTCCACGCCCGCCGAGTCGAGCGCACCGCGCACCAGGTGATAACGCACGCCGGGGAGGTCCTTCACACGACCGCCGCGGACCAGCACGATGGAGTGCTCCTGCAAGTTGTGGCCTTCTCCGGGGATATAGGCGTTGACCTCCTTGCCGTTGGTCAATCTTACACGCGCCACCTTACGCATCGCCGAGTTCGGCTTCTTCGGGGTCGTCGTATACACACGGGTGCAAACGCCTCGACGCTGGGGACACGCAGCGAGTGCCGGGGACTTACTCTTGTCCTGCAAGGCAACTCGTCCGTTTCGTACTAACTGTTGAATAGTTGGCATTTCTTAAACGTTTTTGTCCTTTAATTTGTTAATTTTCATCAGGCTTCTCGGCCCGACTCCGGTTTCCATAACATCCGAAATGGACTGCAAAGGTAATGAAAAAATTCGAATAACCATATATATGCCCGCTTTTTTCGCCGTTTTTTCAGCGAATTAGCTGCTTTGCGATTCTTTTTGCTTATTATTTTTAAACAATTATATAATTTGACTTATACAGTTTTATTCCCGATGCCGGCAAACCGGACTGCGACAACCGGTTAGCAGAGGGAAACGCCCCTTCCGGACCACCTCGAAAACACCCTCTGCAAACGCACTCCGCATCGGGCCGGAAGCGGCTCCGCCCCGCCCGTCTGCCGCCGTATCCGCCGCAATCGTCGTACACCCGATTCCGACTGCCGGCACCGCGAAAGAGCCGGACAACCTCCGCCGGCATACTCTCCGGAGTGAAGGAGTGAAAAAATTACAAATTCTTCGACGAGGTTATTGGGCATTTCGAAAAATTCGCTATCTTTGTCCCGCAAACGGGGGATTAGCTCAGCTGGCTAGAGCGCTTGCATGGCATGCAAGAGGTCACGAGTTCGAATCTCGTATTCTCCACCAAAGCGACGGAGACGGAAGCCCTGCAAAATATTCATTTGCAGGGTTTTATATTTTCGAGAGTAACGCGACCAAATGTAGACAAACGCATATTACCCGCAGCCTATTCGGGGTACCTTGCGTCTCCGAAAAAACAGGCATGCCGAATAAGGATTCAATGCGTTGTATTACATAATTTTACACCGACCGACATATCCGGGGGGGGGTAATATTCTGGCTATAAGCAAAAGTGCAAGTCATCCTGCTTTTTTGTCGTCTCACGGTATAAGGAATCCGACTCGATACCGGAGCCGTGAAACGATGAGCCGGCTGCAAGCGCGGACTCAGGGGACGGAGCGCGTGCGTCCCCGCGAATAGTCGCCCGACGCCGGTGTCAGACGGTTCGTCGTAGGCGGAGGTAGCCGACTGAGAGACCGATCTTGTTGGGATGCCTCTCCAAGAAGTTGTCGAATGGGTCGGGGTATTTGGGTTATACGGGACGACGGAGCTGTGTGTATCGATCCGGCCGTCGTCCGAATAGCCGTTGTAGCGGCTGTCCATCCAGACCTACCGAAGTAAGCCGCCAGCAGCCATCGCCCGGCGAACCGGTATTCGCAATTCACGCACAGGCCGATCGTCATGCCGTAACCCTTGCAATAGCAGTTTCCGAATTTAAGTTTCCAGTTTTCGATACAGGGTTTCGACATGTCGAAGGCCATCATGCCGACATTGTCCCCGAGGTGCCACCCACGGTTATATTCCTCGAAGAAGCGGCGGGATTCGCTCATGAAAATGGCGAAGGTCACGTACTCGCTGTCGAAGGGTTTCAACAGGGGAGACGACGATTTCGCTCCGGAGCGTCGACTCGGACGTGATGACGAACTCGACGGCCGGACAGACACTTCCCGCCCACGCATAAAGGCCGTTGAGTTCGACGTATCCCCGAGGGAGTGCGTTCCGTATGCCGAAGAGTATGAATAGGAGCAGGACTTGAATTCGTAGATTTGTTTTTCATTATTTGCAAAATTCAGCCGATACGAAGGTATAAGTCTACCATCCAAAAACCGTCTTGCTTGCGATTTTGGCAGGACTTTCCGACGGATAAAAGTCGAGCCGAAGGTAAGAAAAAATCCGGCCGATGTACAATCGGCCGGATTTTCACCATAATACTCGGACACCGGAAGTTCGTTACATCGCTTCAAACCGGACTGTCATGGTCGTAAGGTCCGCCGTGATCCGGTAGTTTCCGTCTCCGAATCCCATCAGCAGGGGATAGAACTGGTTGCTGCTTTGCGCAAGTTCCCAGCCGCGGTAGCCCGTCTGTCCGTCGTGGTCGTCGAAAGCCTCCTTGGCGCCGTATTCGGTGCTCCATTCGCTGTTCGAAATGATGAATTTGAATCCGTTGCCCTTGTTGTCGTCCGGATTCGCCGTGCCGACCTTCACCAGAACGTTCTCCGCCGTAAAGATTCCCGGAGCGGTTTGGGTCATCGCCACGGCCTGACCCAAATCCCAACCGTGAGGCATCGCATCGCCCAATATGTAGAGTGCAGTCGGGTAATCAGGGTCCTGAGACGGTTCGAAGCGTACCACCATCGTCGTGAAGTCGACGGTAATGTCGTATACTCCGGAAGCCTGTCCCATCAGCAGGGGATAGAACTGATTGCTGCTTTGCGCAAGTTCCCAGCCGCGGTAACCCTGTTGTCCGTCGTGGTCGTCGAAAGCCTCCTTGGCGCCGTATTCGGTACTCCATTCGCTGTTCGAAACCCCGAATTTGAATCCGTTGCCCTTGTTGTCGTCCGGATTGGCCGTGCCGACGTCGATGTTTACACCTTTGACTTGAAATACCCCGTTGCTCGTTTTCGTCAGGGGAATGAAGTTGCCGAGATCCCATCCCGCCTCCGTAGCCGGCCCGAAGAGAAACAGCGTTTCGGGATAGGAGGGCGCAGTGCCGCCCGTGAGGGTGACTTTCAGGGTGTTGAGATCGACGCGCACGGTATAGTAGCCTTCGCCGAGCCCCTGATCACCCGGGATGAAGCGGATGTCACCGTCATCGCCGCCCTTTTTCATAAGGGTCCAGTATTCACCGGCTGCCTCGTCACGGATGTACTCCGTCCAGTCGTAGAAATAGAATTTGAAGCTGCTTTCCGGTTTGAGATAAATATTGGTGTTTTCATAAATATTCTCCCCGACAAGCAGCAGGGCATTCGCCTCGACCATATCCCAGCCATTCTCCATGTTGTCGCCCAGTATGTAGAGCGCCGTTTCGGGGTCAAATTCCGTGACGTCGCCCGTCCGGGTCAGCGTGAGCAGCATGGTATTGAGGTCGACGTGTACGGTGTAGATGCCGCTCGTGTAGTCGTACTGCAAGGGATAGAACTGCGAATCCCCGTCGTTGGCGATGGCGAAGGTCTGGATCTGACCGAATTCGCCGTCGATCTTTTGCCCGTAGAACGGATAGCTGCCATTCTCCTCGATGTAAAATTTGAAGCCTTTGTTGTCTGCGGGTTTGCCGAATTTCAGCACGACGTTCTCTGCCGTGTAGGTGCCTGCGTCGCCTTGCGGCAACTCGATCGCCTTGTCCCAGCCGTATTCGCAGGCGCCTCCCTTCATCCAGAGCGATGCGGGCTTCACCACTTCGGCAGCGTAGGCCGTGGCAGCGAAAGCTACCTCCTCCGAGGTTTTGTCCTCGATAAGGTAATTGTCGGTGTGTGCATAGACGCATGCCCGGAAGGCGAAACGTTCGCCGCTTTTACCGCCGAAGGTCGTTATGATGAGGTCGTTGAGTTCCTCGTGCGTGAACGAGATCGTCAGGTCGGCTTCCCCTCCCCACTCCCGTTTTATCCCTTTGAACAAATCCTCGCCTTCTATGTTCAGGTACAGATCATACTCGACCGATGAACTGCGGGTCACGACCGAAGCAGCCGTCCACGAGAATTTCAGGGCCTCCCGATCCGCTTTATTGGCGTCAAGCGTTATCTCCTCTTCCGAGACCGTGAGCACGGGAGCCGTCAGTTCGCCCCATTCCTTGTCGGGAAAGTCCGACGTGTTGTCGTCGCTGCACGAGGCGACGGGAAGTGCAAAAGCCAACGCGCCCGCGATGTATTTCCAAAGATGTTTCATACTGGCTGGTTTAGGTTCGTTAACGAATTTATTTACAAACGTAAAAATAGAGGATAAAAACCGGATAACCATGAAAAGCGTCGCATGGTACAAGCATTTGATGAAAAAGTATCATTCATACGGTTCGTTGTCTCCGGGACTTGGAGATAAAAGCAGGGCGGTTCGGGTTATTTCGGGCTGTTAAGGAACTTTGAGGAGGTATTTTGATGACGTCGGGTGTATCTTTCCTGCCTCATGGGTGTTAAAATGGTATTATCCCATCCAATTATAATACTTTTCAATCCTTCTGCATCACATCCGTTGCAGAACCCTTGTGAAACCTTTATTTTTACACAGCACAAACGGGAGACGCCTGTTGTTTTATTCGTGTATCCGGAATTTTCCGTAAACCTGTTTATTACCTGTAAACTATGAAAAGAATAGTCGCAATCTACTTATTTACAATACTTTCAGGCATTGCTTCCGCTGCCTGTGAAAAAAGTTATACGATCCATTCTCCCGACAGGACGATCGGGATTACACTGACGGTCGGAAACCGGATCGCCTACGAGGTCCGAGTCGACGGTCGAACGGTCGTGGCTCCTACGCCGGTGGCGATGACGCTGGACGACGGGACCGTGTGGGGAGGTTCGGCGCAGCCGTCCCGCATCCGCAAAGGGATGGTCAATACTTCTTTTGCGACGCCTTTTTATATTAAAAAGCGGGTCGCAGACCACTATAACTGGCTGCGGGCTGATTTCCGGCAAGGTTTCGCCATTGAACTTCGAGCCTACGATGATGGAGTCGCCTACCGATTCATTTCCACGACGGACCGGTCGCTGGTTGTCGCTTCCGAAGAGGCGGGCGCCGCTTTTCCGGAGGACTGGACATGTTGGGTACCCTATGTGCGGGACTGCGACGGTACTGAGATCGTCCCTTTCGGGAGCCAGTTCAAGACTTCGTTCGAGAACCTCTATACCGTAACCCGACTTTCGAAGCTCGATCCTGCGCGACTGGCTTTCCTGCCACTGGTCGTGGCTGCCGACGACGGTGTGAAACTCTGCTTTACCGAGGCCGACCTGCAAGCCTATCCGGGCATGTACTTCAATTATCCCGGTCAGTGGTACTCCCTGCGCGGTATTTTCGCACCGTATCCGAAGCGTACGCATGACGGCGGACATGACAATCTACAAAACGTCGTGGATGAATACGACAATTTCATCGCCAAGGCCGCACCCCGGACTTCGTTCCCGTGGCGAACGATCCTCATTGCCCGCGAGGACCGGCAACTGCTCGATCACGACATGGTCATGCGGCTGGCCGAACCGTCGCGCCTCGAAGACGTGTCGTGGATACGCCCTGGATTGGCAGCTTGGGAGTGGTGGAACGACTGGGGACTCCACGGCGTCGGTTTCGAGGCCGGGATCAATACGCCGACCTATAAGCATTACATCGATTTTGCGGCCCGCAACGGAATCGCATATCTGGTGATGGACGACGGATGGTCGAAAGACAAGACCGACCTGATGTCGGGCGGTAGCGACCGCCTCGATCTGGAAGAGGTGCTGCGTTATGCGAAGGAGAAGGACGTCGGCATCATCCTATGGGCGGGTTACCGCGCCTTCGACCGCGACATGGAGGAGGTTTGCCGCCATTACTCAGCATTGGGCGTCAAAGGATTCAAAGTCGACTTCATGGACCGTGATGACCAGCAGATCGCCGAATTCCTCTACCGCGGGGCGGCTACCGCCGCCAAATACGGACTATTGCTCGACTACCACGGTATATATAAGCCTGCCGGTCTGCAACGCACCTATCCCAACGTCGTCAATTTCGAAGGCGTACATGGACTGGAACAGATGAAATGGTCGGAAGAGTCGGTCGATCAGGTAACCTACGATGTGACGATGCCGTTCATCCGAATGACCGCCGGCCCCGTGGACTACACGCAGGGAGCCATGCTCAACGCCGCGAAGGGGCACTTCTTTCCGCGTCGCAGCGAGCCGATGAGTCAGGACACCCGCTGCCGCCAGCTGGCTGAATACATCGTTTTTCATGCGCCGCTGTCGATGCTCTGCGATTCGCCCTCCAACTACGACCGGGAACCCGAATGTACGGCTTTCATCTGCGGCGTTCCCACGGTGTGGGACCGGACCGTGGCGCTTGACGGATGCCTCGGGGAGTATGCGGCCGTCGCCCGCTGCAAAGGGGATGTCTGGTACGTCGGCGGCCTTACGGGGCACGAAGGCCGTACGGTGACGCTCGACCTCGGATTTCTTGGCGACGGAAACTTTACGGCCGAGATCTTCTGCGACGGCACCAATGCCGCTAAGTATGGACATGATTACCAGCGTGTAACCCGTACGCTGGGAATGGATCGCACGTTGGAAATAACGATAGCTCCCGCCGGGGGATTCGCCCTGCGGATCACACGGGAGTAAAATAAATACTCTATTTTATCCGTTTTATGACAAATTCTGATTTCGAGAAGCGTATTTCAGCCCTGCGTTCGGCCCATGAAGAGTTGATCGGCAGGAAGAATCCGGCCGCGGATTCCAACGGCGTATGGACTCGTTACACCTACCCGATCCTTACGGCCGCACATACGCCGCTCTTCTGGCGCTACGACCTGAACCCTGCTACCAACCCTTTTCTGCTCGAGCGGTTCGGGATCAACGGAACGTTCAATTCCGGAGCAATCAAGTTCGACGGCAAATACGTGCTGGTGGTCCGGGTCGAAGGGAACGACCGCAAATCCTTTTTCGCTTTGGCTGAAAGCGATAACGGGATAGATGGATTCCGTTTCCGCGACCATCCGCTGACGATTCCCCCGATTGACGAGAGCGAAACGAATCTTTACGACATGCGCCTTACGGCCCATGAGGACGGCTGGATTTACGGCATCTTCTGTGCCGAACGGCACGATCCGTCGGCAGCCCCGGGCGATCTGTCGTCAGCCGTGGCGACGGCCGGTGTGGCCCGGACGAAGGATCTCGTGCATTGGGAGCGCCTCCCCGACATCAAGTCGCCCACGCAGCAGCGCAACGTCGTGCTCCACCCTGAATTCGTGAACGGGAAATATGCCCTTTACACCCGCCCTCAGGAGGGGTTTATTGCCGCCGGAGCTCTCGGCGGCGGGATCGGATGGGCATTGGTGGATGACATGACCCGCGCGGAAATCCGCGATGAAAAGATTATCGACGTGCGGTTCTATCACACGATCAAGGAGGTGAAGAACGGCGAAGGTCCCCATCCGATCCGCACTCCGCAGGGGTGGCTGCATATGGCCCACGGCGTACGCGCCTGTGCGGCGGGGCTCCGCTATGTACTTTACATGTATATGACGGCCCTCGACGATCCTTCGCGACTGATCGCCATGCCGGCCGGATATGCACTGGCACCGGAGGGCGAAGAACGAGTGGGCGACGTGTCGAACGTCTTGTTCTCGAACGGCTGGATCGCCGATGACGACGGTTGGGTATTCCTCTACTATGCGTCGAGCGACACCCGCATGCACGTGGCGACATCGACTGTCGACAGGCTTGTGGACTACTGCCTGCATACGCCGTCCGACGGCCTTACAACGGCTGCTTCCGTTGAGCGGTTGAATGAACTGATCGACCGGAATCTGGATTACGAAAGAAAGAACAACCGATGAAAAACAGCGTCACATTCCGGGAGAAGATCGGATACGGTTTCGGGGACATGGCTTCGAGCATGTTCTGGAAGATATTCGGCATGTATCTGCTCTTTTTCTACACCAAGGTGTTCGGCATCACGCCGGCTGCCGCCGGGACCATGTTCCTGGTGACCCGTATCTGGGATTCGCTCAACGATCCCATCATGGGCCTGCTGGCGGATCGTACCCGCAGCCGATGGGGGCGTTATCGTCCTTACCTGCTGTGGGGTGCCTTTCCCTTCGCCGCGGTCGGAGTGCTGACGTTCTGGACTCCCGATTTCGGGATGACGGGGAAACTGGCGTGGGCCTATATCACCTATACGGCCATGATGATGGTCTATACGATGGTCAACGTCCCCTATGCCTCGCTGCTCGGGGTGATGACGCCCGATACGAAGATACGCAATACGTTTTCCTCCTACCGGATGTTCTTCGCTTATGTGGGCAGTCTGGTGACCTTCATGCTGTTGCAGCCGCTGGTGGATTTCTTTGCCGGACGGCTCGGCGGCGGAGATACCGACCGGTTGAGCGGGAGCGTCGCGGGGAGCGACGTGGCCATATCGGGGATGCCGGAGGCGTGGACTTGCGCCGTGGCCGTTATCGGAGCGATTTGCGCCCTGCTTTTCTGGCTCTGCTTCCGCTGGACGCGCGAACGGATTCGGGTCGACGACGCGCAGCTGGCGGAGGGATCGGTCGGCCGCGACCTGAAAAGCCTGGCCCGCAACGCTCCGTGGTGGATTCTTCTGGTCGCAGGAGTGGCGGTGCTGCTGTTCAACTCGATCCGCGACGGGGTAGCGATTTTCTATTTCACGGACTATGTTCGGAGCGCTTATAAACTGCCCCATCTGGGTTGGACGCTCGGAACGCTTTACCTGCTGCTGGGTCAGTTGGGCAACATGGCCGGAGTGGCACTGGCCGTGCCGTTGGCGGCGCGCATCGGCAAGAAAGGAGCATTTGCCGCGGCAATGGGTGCGGCAGCGGTACTAAGCCTCTTCTTCTTCCGGCTGGAGCCTTCCGAACTGGGATGGCTGTTTGCCTTGCAGGCGCTCGTCAGCGTTGCGGCGGGCGTCGTGCTGCCTTTGTTGTGGAGCATGTATGCCGATATCGTTGATTACGAGGAATACCGCAGCGGCCGACGGCCGACGGGACTGATCTTCTCCTCTTCGTCGATGTCCCAGAAACTCGGCTGGGCGTTGGGCGGGGCTGTGACGGGTTGGCTGCTCGCAGCATTCGGTTACGATCAGTCGGCTGCGGTGCAGAGCGGAGAGGCGATAGCGGGCGTACGGCTAATGATGAGCTGGTTTCCGGCCGCCGGATGCTTGTTGGCCGCAGCGGCAGTCCTTTTCTACCCGCTCGGCGAGAAACGTATGGAGCGAATAACGACGGAACTCAACCTCCGTCGGAAAACGAACGAATGATGGAAAAGATGCTTGTACAATGGCGGGAGGAGCTGTCGGAGGAACTGACCTGCGACATCCTGCCTTTCTGGATGGCATTTCTGGGCGACGGGGTGCATTTCGCGGGACGTATCGACGGCCGCGGAAAAGCGCATCCCGAAGCCGGGAAGGGCGCAGTCCTGATCGCGCGGATGCTGTGGACCTTCTCGGCAGCTTACCGAATGACCGGACGGCCTGAATACCTGCACGCAGCCGGCAAGCTCCGGAAGTTTCTGGCTCTCTGGTTGATCGACCCTGTACATGGTGGGGTCTACTGGGAGATAGCTCCCGACGGAAGTCCGGTCTGCGGCAAGAAACAGAGCTATGCTATCGGTTTCGCAGTTTACGGATTGAGCGAATATGTCCGGGCGACGGGTGATCCGGAGGCGTTGGACGAAGCCGCCGCTTTGTTCGGATCGCTTGAGGAGCATGTCTGGGATGCAATGCAGGGCGGATACGTCGAAGCACTGACCCGGAACTGGAAGCCGCTGGAAGACATGCGTCTGAGCGAGAAGGATGCCAACACCTACTTCAGCATGAATACGCACCTGCACCTGCTCGAACCTTACGCGAACCTGCTGCGGGTCTGGCGTGAAGATCGGGTTGCGACGGCGGTCCGGAAACTGATTCACATCCATACCGACCGGCTTTTCGATCCGCAGACGGGGCACCTGAATCTCTTTTTCGATGCACGGTGGCAGCCACAGGGACGGAAGGTCTCTTACGGGCATGACATCGAGGCATCGTGGCTCATCGACGAAGCCGCCCTCGTACTCGGAGAACCGCAGGTTACGACAGATGTCGGTCCCGTGGTCGAGGCACTGGCAGCCGCGGCCGTCGAGGGATTGAGACCCGACGGAAGTCTGATCTACGAATACGATCCGCAGACGGAACGCATCGATGCGGACCGTCACTGGTGGGTACAGGCCGAAGCTGTCGTCGGTTTTTTCAATATGTACGAACGAACCGGCGACGAGGCATTCCTGCGGCGGAGCCACGATGCATGGCAGTATATCCGGACGCACCTGCTCGACGGCGGAAACGGTGAATGGTTCTGGAGCGTCCGCGCCGACGGCTCGGTCAATCGTGACGACGACAAGGCAGGATTCTGGAAATGCCCCTATCACAACAGCCGGATGTGCATGGAACTGATCCGGCGTATCGAACGGCTGCTTACAAAAAACTGAAATCGGAAAGCGAACGACTATGGCAAATTACAATATCCTTACGGAGGTACCTCCCATCTCGAAGCAGGACAGCTTCGTCGTGTTCGAACGGCGGAAGAGTAACTTCAACTTCCCGATACATATCCATAGTGAATACGAACTCAACTATATCATCGGAGCGCGCGGCGCACGGCGCATCGTCGGCGATCATGTGGCCGACATCGGCGACCGTGAGATGGTGCTCATCACGGGCAGTAATCTGGAACATGCGTGGATGGACGGCAATCTGGCCCCGGGAGCGGAAATCTACGAGGTGACGATTCAGTTTTCGCCCGAGTTGTTCCAGGGCAGCGGACTGATCGACCGGAAGCAGTTCGCGCCGATCAAGAAGATGCTGCAGGATGCCCAGCACGGGATCGCATTTTCCGAAAAGACGATCCTGCAAAGCGAATCCGGGATTCACCAGTTGATAAATAGCACGGATAATTTCAACTCGATCCTGATCTTCCTTTCGCTGCTCAACCAGCTGGCCCACGATCAGGCGTATACCGTACTGTCGCATTCGCATTTCAGCAAACTGGAGGATACCTACGACAGCCGGCGCGTGCGGACCATTATGGAATATCTCAACAGCAACTACCACCGTCCCGTGCGACTCTCGGAGATGGCGGCGCTGGTCAACATGAGCGAACCGTCGTTCAGCCGTTTCATCAAGCGGCGTACGGGATACAACTTCATCGATTGTCTGAACAATATCCGCATCAGTGCGGCTTCCCGACGGCTAATCGACGAACCGGCCAACACGATCGCGGAGATCGCCTTCAAATGCGGGTTCAACAACCTATCGAACTTCAACCGGATCTTTAAGAAATACAAGGGCTACACACCCCACGATTTCCGGGAATACTACGATAAAAAGAAGATCATCATCTGATGAACCGCTTTAACCTGCTTTAAACAATGAACAAACTGCTTTTTATAGTCTTTGCCGCATTTTCAGCCGCTTGTTCGGACACTACGCCTCTTCCGGCGGATCCACAGGCCACGCCTGAAACGCAGGCCCTCTACCGCAACCTGTTCCGGATTGCAGACGAAGGGGTGATGTTCGGGCATCAGGACGACGCCCTCTATGGACACGACTGGAAATACGAGGAGGGACGCTCCGACGTCAGGGAGTGTTGCGGTGATTACCCTGCTGTTTTCGGGTGGGAGCTCGGAGGACTTGAAACAGGGGCCGACCGAAGCATCGACGACGTTCCTTTCGCCGAGATCACCCGTCTGTTGTGTGCCGCCTACGGGCGCGGAGCCGTGAATACGGTCAGTTGGCATCCGCAGAATCCCGAGTCCGGAGCCAGCGCCTGGGACGGCAAAACCTCCACGGCCGTGAGTTCCATTCTCCCGGGCGGCGCCAACCATGCCCAATTCCGGCTGTGGCTCGACCGTCTGGCCGGATTCTTCGTCGGGTTGAAGAGTGCCGACGGAACGTGTGTTCCGGTGCTGTTCCGTCCGTTCCACGAGCACACCGGCAGCGGATTCTGGTGGGGCGAAGCGCAGTGTACCCCCGACGAATACAAGGCTTTATGGCGCTTCACGGTGGAATATCTGCGCGATGTGAAGGGAGTGCACAATCTCCTCTACGTCTATTCACCAGACCTGTACCGCGATGCGGAGCACTATACGGAACGCTATCCGGGCGACGAATGGGTCGACGTGCTCGGGCTCGACGCCTACCACCGCCCGCAGGATTGGGATTTCCTGTCGGGCGGAGAACGAATGCTTTCGACCTTGCAGCGATTGGGACACGAACACGGTAAACCGACGGCCTTCACCGAAACCGGACTCGAGGGCATCCCCGATACAGCGTGGTGGACCCGGCGGCTGCTGCCGGTCATCCGCGGCAAGGGGCTGAGCTATGTTCTGGTATGGCGTAACGCCCACGACCGTCCGACACACTTTTTCGGTCCCTGGCACGGACACGCTTCGGAACCCGATTTCAGGAAGTTTGCCGCCAATCGGGAACAGCCCGTTCTGTTCGAAAGTCAATTACCTGACATGTATCACTGACAATTAACCTAAAATAGCTGATAATTATGTGGAAACAAATTCTTTATCTGTCGTGGCTGGTCGCGGCCGGATGCAGTGATATTGCCGACCGCGAATATCCGGAACCCCAGCCGGCTCCCGCTGCGACGACCGACTCGCAGGCTACGGTGCAGACCCGTAACCTGCTCGGCAACCTGCGCAGCATTGCCGAAAACGGCGGTACGCTTTTCGGACACCAGTGTTCGTCGCTCTACGGTATCGGCTGGTCGGGCGATGTCGACCGCTCGGACGTGAAGAGTATCTGCGGCGACTATCCCGCAATGATGGGCTGGGATCTGGCCCAGATCGAATTGTGGGATCTGGATCCCAACTCTCCGACCGGGGTGGACAACGATGCGAAAAACATCGACGGCGATAAATTCACGGACATCCGCAACCGTATTCTCGAAGCTTATGCCCGCGGAGGCGTGACCACCATCGGCTGGCATACGACCAACCCCGCTACCGGCGGCACGGCCTGGGACGTAACTGCCGCCGTAGGACGGATTATTCCCGGCGGCGACCTGCACGAAAAATACTGCGGCTGGCTGGACAAGGTTGCCGCTTTCATGCTCTCGCTCAGGACCGATGCCGGAGAGTATGTCCCGGTGCTGTTCCGTCCGTTCCATGAACACACCGGCAACGGTTTCTGGTGGGGTAAGGGCAACTGCACCGCAGAAGAGTATATCGCCCTGTGGCGTTTTACGCTCGAATACCTGCGCGATACGAAGGGCGTGCATAACCTGCTGTATGTCTACTCGCCCGATATCGTCAGTTCGCAGGACAATTATCTCGAATTCTGGCCGGGCGATGCCTATGTCGACGTACTCGGTCTGGATGCCTATGACCGCAGTTCCTGGGCCATCGAGACCAACGGCCTGCGATTGATGCGCCTGCTTAAACATATCGCCTACCTGAAAAACAAGCCGTTCGCGTTTACGGAGACCGGGCTCGAAAACAATACCTCCCAGTCGAAATGGTGGACCGAAAAACTTTCGAAAGCCATTGCGGGCGTTCCCGTAGCCTATGTGCTGGTCTGGCGGAACAAGGATACGAATCATTTCTTCGGCCCTTATCCGGGCTGCGTTTCGGAGGAGGATTTCAAGACCTTCGTCGCAGGGGAGCAGATATTGCTGGAGAAGGACATAGCCGGCATTTATGAATAATCCCCGCCAGAGATGAACGAAATACGAACTTTTCTGGGGAGCATGCTGGCACTGACCGCTGTTTCCTGTGGACATCATCCGTCGGTTTCGCAGGAGGAGATCGCCTGCGTGCGCGATTTCATCCGCACGTCGTGGGATGCGTCGGTACAGTACAATCCGACCGATTCGCAGACGCTGATCGGGCTGCCGCGCCCCTATACGGTTCCCAGCGTCAGCCAGACCTTTCAGGAACTCTATTATTGGGATACCTACTTCACCAACGAGGGGCTCGTACGCGACGGACGCCTCGATCTGGCGAAAAACAACACTGAGGACATGCTCTATCTGGTCGACCGATACGGCTATATGCCCAATGGCAGCCGGACGTGGTATCTCAACCGCTCACAGCCTCCTTTCCTCTGCATGATGGTCGACCGGATCTTCGAACAGACCGAAGACACGAACTGGCTGGCCGGAGCTTTTACGACCTTGCAGAAGGAGTATGACTTCTGGATGACGCAGCGCATTACGCCTGTCGGGCTCAACCGCTACTCCTCGTCTGCAAGCGACGAACTCAAACAGGAGTTCGTCACTACCGGAGGGCAACGGCTCAATACCGATTTTCGCAACCGGGGACTTTCCGACACGGAGATTCTGCGACTGGGGACGCATTTTGCCGCCGAGGCAGAGTCGGGCTGGGACTTCAATCCCCGTTTCGAACGCCGTTGTGCAGATTTCTGTCCGGTAGACCTCAATGCCAATCTCTATATTTACGAAACGCTCTTCGCCCGCTACGCCCTTCTGTTGGGCGATTCCAAGGCTGCCGGAACGTGGAAGGCACGGGCCGAAAAGCGTCGCGGGCTGATAAACCGCTACTGCCTCGGGGAGGATGGTGTTTATTATGACTACGACTTCGTCAACGGCCGCCGTTCGACGGTCGTTTCGGGTGCAGTGTTCAGTCTGCTTTATGCCGGAATTCCGGATGCGGAACAGGCCCGAATCCTCGTGAAAAAGGCGCTCGGACGGTTAGAGTTCGAATACGGAATCGCCGTATGCGAGGACGAACCTTATGACTACGACTACCAGTGGTCTTATCCCAATACGTGGCCTCCGGTCGTCTATCTGGCCATCCGGGGGCTCGATGCCTACGGTTACAGGCAGGACGCACGGCGTATTGCGGAGAAATACGCTGCGATGGTCGTGAAGACCTTCGGCGAAACCCATAACCTGTGGGAAAAGTACAATGTCCGGGAGGGGAACATCAATGTCAGCAACGAATACGACATGCCCACGATGCTGGGATGGAGCGCCGGAACATTCATCTATGCCAGCGACTATCTCGACGGTAAAATTGACAATCAAACAAAACACTAAAACTCAGACACCATGAATACAGCAAACCTACGCCTGCGGGACAGATGGCTTCTGGCGCTTTTCGCCTCCCTTTTCCTCACTGTCGGCGCATCCGCCCAGAATGAGGTTGAGATTCAGGGGCGCGTGACGGCCGACGGACAGCCGCTCGTCGGAGCCAGCGTCATTATCAAGGGAACGACAACCGGAACCAGTACCGACATTGCGGGTAATTTCACGGTCCGCGCCAAGAACGGAGCCGTGCTCTCCGTCGGATTCGTCGGCTACAAAACCCGCGAGGTCGCCGTTACGGCAGGAGTGACCTTCCTCGATATCGTGCTCGAGGCCGAAGAGGCACTGATCGACGACGTGGTCGTCATCGGTTACGGCAGCATGAAAAAGAGCGACCTGACCGGATCGGTCGTTTCCGTGAAGATGGATGCCATCAAGGACATCTCGGCCCCGTCGATCGAGGGACTGTTGCAGGGCCGTGCCGCCGGACTGCAAATCATGAACACTTCGCAGGATCCCGGGGCGGGCGCCGTAGTGCGTATCCGCGGCAACAGTTCGCTCAACGGTTCGAACACCCCGCTGATCGTAGTCGATGGATTCCCCATCGGCGACGCCGGCAACCTGTCGCAGATCAACCCCTCGGACATCGAATCGATCGAGATCCTGAAAGATGCCTCTTCCTCGGCCATCTACGGTTCCCGCGGCGCCAACGGCGTGATCCTGATCCAGACCCGCACCGCCAAAGGCGGGTCGACTCAGGTTTCGGTGAACCACCGGACCACCATCGGGCAGTTCACCGACAAACTCAACGTCTGGCGCAACCCGCTGCAAATGGCGCAGATCGCCAACGAGGAGCTGACCAACGCCGGGCTGCCGGCCCTCTACACAGGTCAGTACAACAACGGCACCTACTATCCGTCACTCATCGAGATCCAACAGGGCAAGTGGTCGAACACCGATTGGGCCGACCTCTGCATGCGTACGGCCGTGGTCAACAATACGACGGCCACGCTGTCGCACTCCACCGACAAGGCGGCGATCAATCTGAGCCTTAATTATTTCGACGACGAAGGTGTCTACAAGAAAGATAATTTCCGCAAAGGCAATGTCACGCTCAACGGTTCGTACAAACTGGCCAAGAATTTCACGCTTCAGACCTCGAACATCCTTTCGATCCACAAGCGTCATGTAAACAACACGCTCGAATACGGCCGCAACCCGTTATGGCCCGTTTACGATGAGGACGGCAATTATTTCGTCGCTTCGGAAACCGACTTCGGCCATCCGCTCATTATCTCCGACAACGTCAAGAACGAGACGCAGGGCCGCGACCTCATTTCGTCGCTGGCAGCCGAGTGGGAGATCGTCGAGGGATTGAAGATCCGCACGCAGCTCAATTACAACTATTCGACCTCCGTGCAGGATGTCTACAACGCTTCGAACACTTCGCAGGAGGCGCACGACATGAACGGTATCGCGCAAATGAACAATACCCTGTCGCAGGATGTGCTGAGCGAGACCTATGTTACTTTTCAGCGGACTTTTGCCGACCGGCACAACCTGTCGGTCATGGCGGGACACTCCTTCGACTACAACATGGGCCGGACGCTCGGCACTACGGCCTATGATTTCGTGAACGACGCCCTCGGCAATGAGAACATGGGTGCGGGCAATCCCCAGAAGAACGTGATAAACAACACGTATCAGAACAGTAAACTGCTCTCGTTCTACGGCCGTTTGAACTACGTGCTCGACGATAAATATCTCTTCACGTTCACCATGCGTGCCGACGGTTCGTCGAAATTCGGCAAAAACAACAAGTGGGGCTATTTCCCTTCGGGCGCCGTGAGCTGGAAACTCCACAATGAGCCGTGGATGCAGAAGCTCAACGTTTTCGATGAGTTCAAGATCCGGGCCAGCTGGGGAATTTCGGGCAATCAGGGCATTTCGCCTTACCAGACGCTCAACCGCTACGGAACCGAGAAATACTGGTTCGCGGACAAATGGCAGACGGCCATCGGCCCGGGCTATGAAGCCGGCCGCGAAGGCGCCAATGACCGCTATATCCTCTGGGGCGGCATTGCCAACCCCGATCTGAGGTGGGAATCGACCCGCCAGTGGAACCTGGGTGTCGACCTCGCCTTTTTCAAACGCCGCCTGCGCGTGACGATGGATTACTACGACAAGTACACTACCGATCTGCTGCGTGAGAAATACCTGCCGCTGTCGAGCAGTTATGACAAGATGTGGGTCAACGACGGCAATATCCGGAACCGCGGTTTCGAACTCACGCTCGACGGCGATATCGTCAGCCGGAAGAATACCTCCTTTTCCGCGACGTTCATCTTCTCGCGGAACCGCAACGAGGTGACCGATCTGGGGAATGCCGTTTCGAGTGGCCTGAGCACCGATTACCTCACGGGCATGCAGTACGAGGTTTGCGGCCAGTCGCTGTCGATGTTCAACGGCAATCCGAGCGTCTATGCCATCGGCTATCCGATGTATGTCTTCTACGGCTATCGGGTGAACGGTATCATCCAGCAGGGAGAGGACCCTGGCTTCATGAGTTCCGACGGCAAGGACCAGCCCGGCGAGCTCAAATACGTGGATCTAAACGGAGACTATGCCATCGACGACCGGGACCGCTGCATCATCGGCGATCCGAATCCCGACTTCACAGCCAGCCTTAACCTGTCGTTCCGCTACAAGAATCTCGACGTGTCGGTATTTCTCAACGGCGTATTCGGCAACGACGTCATTTATAACGGCTATACTTACGATCCGCGCGTGAAGATCAAGCGCTGGACGCCCGACAATCCGACAAACGAATATCCGCGCCTGAATTCGACGCGCAGCTACCTGTTCTCGGACTACTTCGTCCACGACGGTTCGTTCGTCCGCCTGCAAAACATCAATATCGGCTATACGATTCCCGTCCGCAAGGCCTTTATTCGCAGCGTGCGCGTGTTCGCCAATATAGAGAACGCCTATACCTTCACCAAATTCGACGGTTACGATCCCGAAGTGGGTGTCGACGGTATCTACTGGGGCGGTTATCCCCGACTGCGGAAATATGCCATCGGTCTGGACTTGAAATTCTAAACTACGATTATGAAAAATCTGCTTTATATCATTTCGCTCTGCGGGTTGCTCACAGCGTGCGACCTGCAGGAGGAGCCGTACGGATTCTATTCCGACGACAATTTTTACAAGAGCGAGACCGATGCCGAGTCGGGTCTTCTCTATGCCTACAATGCCCTGACGTTCCTCGAATATTCACGCGGCATCTTCTACATCGGCGACATCCCCACCGAGACGATGTCGCCCAAGAGCGACGAGGCGGGTGATGTCTATCAGCTTGAGAACTGGATCGCGAACCGCGAGACCGAGCAGTTGCAATACTATTTCAAATACTGCTACATCGCGATCAACCGAGCCAATACGGTGATCGACCATATCCAAAACAGTTCGGTGCTGAGCGAGACGGCGCGCCGCCGAATTCTCGGCGAAGCTTATTTCCTGCGTGCATGGAACTATTTCAATCTGGTGCGTACGTTCGGCATCGTGCCCGTGCAGACAAAGATGGTGGCGGAGCTATCGCAGACAACGCCTCCGATGGCAACGGGCCTCGACCAGCTTTATGATCTGATCTTAGGCGACCTGACCCGGGCGGACAACCTGCTCGAAGTCAACAAAGTTTTCGGACGGGCGGACAAGGTGGCTGCGCAGTCGCTGATGGCAAAGGCCTACCTGACCATCGCGTCTTCGAAGGAGCACAACGTTCACCGTTATACAGAGATGCGCCGTGAGCCTCGGATCATGTACGACAGCGCCGCCTATTGGGCGGGGAAGGTTGTCCGTGATTACAAGAACGTGTATGATTTCGACACCAACCTGCGCGATATTTACGACGTGGACAAACCCACGGGGCCCGAGCATATCTTCATCATGCCGATCGACCGCAGCGGTACGCAGGAGGGTAACTACTCCAAACTGCCCCTGCTTTTCCTGCCGTCGAACAACTCCGTACCGTTCTACATCCGTTACGGCAATGGTGACTTGCAGCGGGCCAACGGCAACGGTTGGGGTGTTTTCCTCTGTAATGACGAATTCGTCGAAACGCAGTTCAGCACCACAGACAAACGTCGTACCGAGTTGATTCACCGCGACATCTACGATGCTTCCGGAAATCCGATCGTACCCAATCAGGTCAAGGGATACTTTTCGAGCAAGTACGTCGACCCTGATTTTATCGGCGAACGCACCAGTGCCCGACCTTACCTGATCCGTTTTTCGGACATTGCGTTGGTGTATGCCGAAGCGGCGGGACCCGAAGCGGGTTTGGCCTATGTGAACCGTATCCGCGAAAGGGCCGGCGTTACGCCGCTTCCGTCCGGAATGACGACGGATAAATTCCGCGAAGCCGTGATTAAAGAACGTGCTCTGGAACTGGCTTTCGAGGGCAACCGGCTCTACGACCTGCGCCGCACGGCCTCGGTTACGACCACCGATATCAAGGCTGCCGGACTGAGCGAGGCCGAAGCTGCCTACTATCCGATCCCGCAGCGTGAAATAGACCTGAATCCCAATTTGTAGCATTATGAAAAATCTGAAACATATTGCATTGTTCCTTTCGTGCCTGGTTATAGCTTCCTGCACGAAGGATATCGACGAAAAGGAGCCGAGCAACGAGTGCTCGATCCTCGACATCCAACTGACGGGACAACTGGGTAAAGCCACCATCGAACGGGTGGACGACAATCAGGGAACCGTGACCCTCTATATCTTCGAACAGGCCGATTACCCATGGGAAGCGGTCAGGGTCGAGGCGCTGGCCCTTTCGGCCTATGCCACGGCGGATGTCTCCGACGGCGGTACGCTCGATTTCCGGAATCCCGAACGCAAGGCGCGTATTATCGTGCGTTCCCAAACCGGAAAACAGGTGCTTTGGACGGTCTACCTCAAACCCTACGATCCGTTCTATGTCGGCACGTGGGCTGTCAGCGACATCAAGATATACCTGGACCAGAATATCAGCGGCAACGGTACCGGAAAGTGGGATACTTCGATGGGCGGTTCCGAGTTCGGGTTGTTCGCCTCGCCGGAGTTGGATAACATCATCACCATTACGATGAACGAAGAGATGGTCGACGGAAAATTTACGGGCAAGATCATCAATGCCGCCGGAGCCGACGGGCTATACGGGTCGTTCAAGGGTGTTTATCCGGGCGAGTACACCGAGGATGCTCCGCTGGATATGGACCCGCGCCTGCGACATCTGATCCCTGCCGGAGAGTCCGACTGGATGTTGGATCTCTCGACCAACCAGATGAAGATTTCGAAGAACAATATTACCTCGACGATGACTTTCAGCAGGGATACTTCGGGCAATCTTTTCTTCGATTTCGCCCTGCCGGATGCGTCGGGCGATACGCCGGGCAACAATTTCTACAACAACTTCTGGCGCAGTTCGTACAAGTTCTCGTATATCGTACGGGCCGCCGAATAGGTCGGACCTGGCTGACTTTAACAACCGGACTTGCTGTCAGCAGGTCCGGTTGTTAAGTTATCGGAACAAACGGTCAGACCGTCATGATCTCCCTCTCCTTTTTGGAGAGAACCTCTTCGAAGAGTTCGGAGAACTTTTCGAGCAGTTTCTGCGTTCGTATATCCACGACGTTTTCAGGGCGTCCCTTCCGTACGAATTGCCATATTGAGGCCGCGGCAGGGTCGATTCTTCATTTTATTTTATTATTTTTGCCGGAAGATAAATTTCGGCACGGACAGACGGCGTTTCGGCACGGATCGGACGGAATCCTCGATAACACGCGCCACGCGCATAAGTCCTCGCACTCGAACCGGAAAATTAGCTCTTAATATGGAATACAATTTCAAGGAACTGGAACCCAAATGGCAGCAGCGCTGGCGGGAGCGCGGAACCTACCACGTCGAAGTCGACCCCGCACGTCCGAAATATTACGTTCTCGACATGTTCCCCTACCCGTCGGGCGCCGGCCTGCACGTCGGGCACCCGCTGGGGTACATCGCTTCGGACATTTTCTCACGCTACAAGCGCCAGTGCGGTTTCAACGTGCTGCATCCGATGGGCTACGACGCCTTCGGTCTGCCGGCCGAACAATACGCCATCCAGACGGGACAGCATCCGGCCGTCACCACCGAACACAACATCGCCCGTTACCGCGAACAGCTCGACAAGATCGGCTTCTCGTTCGACTGGGACCGCGAAGTGCGCACCTGCGACCCGGGCTACTACAAGTGGACGCAGTGGGCCTTCCTGAAAATGTTCGGCAGCTACTATTGCCGCGACAGGCAGCAGGCGCGCCCGATCGGGGAGCTGGAAGAGGCGTTCGCCCGCAGCGGCACCGAAGGGGTGAATGCGGCCTGCACCGCCGAACTGCATTTCACGGCCGCCGACTGGGCGGGCATGGACGAGCACCGGCGCGAACAGGTGTTGCAGAACTACCGCCTGGCCTACCGCGCCGACACGATGGTCAACTGGTGCCCGCAGTTGGGTACGGTGCTGGCCAACGACGAGGTGAAGGACGGGCTGTCGGTGCGCGGCGGCTATCCCGTCGTACAGAAACGCATGAAGCAGTGGCTGCTGCGCGTGACGGCCTATGCGCAGCGAATGCTCGACGGATTGGAAACGCTCCAATGGAGCGAATCGCTCAAAGAGATCCAGCGTAACTGGATCGGCCGCTCGGAGGGTGCACAGGTCTTCTTCGACGTGCGCGGTTTCGACCGCAAACTCGAAATCTTCACCACGCGCCCCGACACGATCTTCGGCGTCACCTTCATGGTCATCGCTCCCGAACACGAATGGGTCAACGAGCTCACCACGCCCGAAAACAAGACGGCCGTCGAGGATTACCTCGAACAGACCCAGAAACGCTCCGAGCGCGAGCGCATCGCCGAGACGCGGCGCGTGAGCGGCGTCTTCACCGGTTCGTATGCCGTCAACCCCTTCACGGGACGCGAGATACCGATCTACATCTCGGACTACGTGCTGGCGGGATACGGCACCGGAGCGATCATGGCCGTGCCGGCGCACGATTCGCGCGACTATGCCTTCGCCCGTCATTTCGGACTGGAAATCACGCCCGTCGTCGCAGGCGGCGACATCAGCAAGGAGTCCTACGACGCCAAGGAGGGCAAACTCATCAACTCCGGTTTTCTGGACGGCATGGAGGTCAGGGAGGCGATCGGAAAGATGTTCGACGCCATCGAGCAGCGCGGACTGGGCAAACGGCTGGTCAACTACCGGCTGCGCGACGCCATCTTCTCGCGCCAGCGTTACTGGGGCGAACCCTTCCCGATCTACTATCGCGACGAAATCGCCCGCCCGCTGCCGGAATCGGCGCTGCCGCTCGAACTGCCGCCCGTCAGCGACTTCGGCCCCACCGAAGAGGGCGAACCGCCGCTGGCCCGCGCAGCGGGGTGGACGACGGCCGACGGCGATCCGCTCGAACTGTCGACGATGCCCGGGTTCGCAGGTTCGTCCGCCTACTACCTGCGCTACATGGACCCGCACAACGACCGCGCGCTCGTCGGCCGCGAAGCGGACGAATACTGGCGGTCGGTCGACCTCTACGTGGGCGGCATCGAACATGCGACGGGCCACCTGATGTATTCGCGCTTCTGGAACATGTTCCTCTACGATCTGGGCTGCGTGTGCGAGCCCGAACCCTTCCGGAAGCTGGTCAACCAGGGCATGATCCAGGGCCGCTCGAATTTCGTCTACCGCGTCGTCAGTACCAACAAGTTCGTCTCGTTCGGCCTGAAAGAGTCCTACGAGACGCAGGAGATCCACGTCGACGTGAACATCGTCCGCAACGACCAGCTCGATCTGGACGCCTTCCGCGCATGGCGGCCCGAGTTCGCCGACGCCGAGTTCATCCTCGAAGACGGGAAATACGTCTGCGGCTGGGCGATCGAGAAGATGTCGAAATCGATGTTCAACGTCGTCAACCCCGACTATATCGTCGACCAGTACGGCGCCGACACGTTGCGCATGTACGAGATGTTCCTCGGCCCGCTCGAACAGTCGAAGCCGTGGGACACGAACGGCATCGACGGCGTGCACAAGTTCCTGCGCCGTTTCTGGCGGCTCTTCCACGCCGGCGACGCGCTGGCCGTGACGGACGAGGCCCCCACTCCGAAGGAGTTGAAGACGCTGCACAAGACCATAAAGAAGGTCCGCGAGGACATCGAGAACTTCTCGTTCAACACGTCGGTGGCAGCCTTCATGATCTGCCTCAACGAACTGGGCGAATGCCGCAAGCGCGCGATTCTCGAACCGCTCGTCGCCCTGCTCGCACCCTTCGCGCCGCATATCGCCGAAGAGCTCTGGGAACAGCTGGGACATACCGCGTCGGTCTGCGACGCCCCCTACCCCGTCTGCGACGAAAGCTATCTGGTCGAGCAGTCGTTCGAATATCCGGTCATGATCAACGGCAAGCTGCGGTTCAAGCAGGAGTACGCCCTGACGGCGTCGCCGGATGAGATCACGGCCGACATCGTAGCACGGCCCGCCGCACAGAAATGGCTCGACGGCAAGGCGCCGAAAAAAGTGATCGTCGTCAAAGGCAAGATCATCAATATCGTCCTCTGATGCGACGACTCCTCGTACTGACCGCTCTCACCGCCGCGTTGACCGCCGGCGCGCAACAGCGGATCGTCCAGCTGTGGAACAACGCCTCGGCACCCCACGACAACGGACTGCGGGGCGGGGAGCGGGTCGAGGAAGACCGATTGTTCAATACGACCGAAGCCGTTCTGTACGTCTATGCGGCCGACCCGGCACGTGCAACCGGACAGGCGGCGGTGGTCTGTCCGGGCGGCGGCTACCGCTTCCTCTCGATCGGAGGCGACGGCCACGCCGTCGGACGCTGGCTGGCCGAACACGGCGTCACCGCCGCCGTGTTGAAATACCGCCTGCCCAACGGCCGATGCGAGGTACCGCTCGAAGACACCGAAGCGGCGCTGCGCTACCTGCGCCGCACGGCTCCGGACTTCCGCGCCGACTCCGCGCAGGTGGGGATCGTGGGGTGTTCGGCGGGCGGCCACCTGGCCGCTTCGGCCGCCACGATGCTCCCCGAAGAGGTGCGCCCCGCCTTCGCCGTGCTGATCTATCCCGTCATTACGGCCGAACCGGGCAAATGCCACAAAGGGTCGTTCGACCACTTGCTGGGCACCGACCGCACGGCCGGCGACGAGGCGCAATGGTCGCTGCAAAACCGCGTGACCGCCTCGACGCCGCCCGCATTGCTGCTGGCGGCCGACGACGACCGTTCGGTGCCGCCGGTCAACAGCGTTCTGTTCTATGCGGCGCTCAAACGCCACGGCATACCGGCCTCGCTGCGCATCTACCCCAGCGGCGGCCACGGCGGCGCACTCGACCCCGCCCATATCTACCGTGCACAGTGGCGCGCCGACATTCTCGACAGGCTGGCCATGCTTGCACACGAAGATCAGAAACCAACTTCTAAACCCCGATAACCATGAAACGATTGCTGACGCTCGTCGCCCTCGCGGCGGCGCTGACCGCCTCCGCCCAGGTCAAGGTGGTCAAATTGTGGGACAACGCCTCGGCACCCCACTCCAACGAGGATGCAGGCCCCCAGAAAGAGAAAAACGGCAACCTCTACAACACGGTCGACACCGAACTCTTCATCTATCCCGCAGCGCCGGACAAGGCGACCGGACAGGCCGTCGTCGTCTGCCCGGGCGGCGGCTACCGCTTCGTCTCGATGCCGCGCGAAGGGCACGAAGTGGGCGAGTGGCTCTCGGCCGAAGGAATCACGGTCGTCGCACTCAAATACCGCCTGCCCAACGGACATTGCCAGGTGCCGCTCGAAGACGCCGAAGCGGCACTGCGCTACATCCGCGACCATGCCGCGGAGTACGGCGTCAATCCTTCGCGCGTGGGCATCATGGGCTTCTCGGCGGGCGGCCATCTGGCCGCTTCGGCCGCCACGATGCTCCCCGAAGAGGTACGCCCCGCCTTCGCCGTACTGGTCTACCCCGTCATCACGGCCGAGCCGGGCAAATGCCACAAGGGATCGTTCGACAACCTGCTGGGCACCGACCGCACGGCCGGCGACGAGGCGCAATGGTCGCTGCAAAACCGCGTGACCGCCTCGACACCGCCCACGCTGCTGCTGCTCGCCGACGACGACCGCACCGTGCCGCCCGTCAACAGCACGCTCTTCTACGAAGCGCTCAAACGCAACGGCGTGAAAGGGTGTTCGCTGCGCATCTATCCCAGCGGCGGCCACGGCGGCGGTTTCAACCCCGACCGCATCTACCGTACCGCGTGGCGCGCCGACGTGCTCGACTGGCTCGGAACGCACCCGAACAGCGCCTCGCATTGACCTCGTCCGGCCGAAACGAAGCGGGGGCGGAGATCGGATCTCCGCCCCCGCTCTTCTATGGCAGGAATTCCGATCAGCCTCCGGCCCCGACGGCAGGAAGCGGGCGCCGTTTGCGGGTACAATAGCGCTCGCACTGCATCGGAAGGTCGTAGCCGAGCATCACGCCCAACATGAAATCCTCCTCGGCCGACAACTCGTTGAGCGGCTTGTGGACGAACATCCGCACGGCATCCAGACAGGCGCGGTGGCCGAAATAGAGATTGACCTTGTCCGCGGTCACCGGCTGCACCAGATAGTCGATCCGGCGCGCCTGCAACCGCTCGGCCATCAGGCGGGCGCACGTCGGGCAGATCGTGCAGAGCACCAGCCGGCGAACTCCTTTCTGAAATTCGTAGATATGGTGCAGCAGCATTTTCAGATCGGTGTGGCGGTTGAAATCCTCAGCGCTCATAAGAATTTCTATTTCAGAATCCGACGGCGGCGATCCACTTCTCCATGCGGGCGTCGCTGACCGCCTCCGACGCCCCGTCGTCGACCGCCAGCCCGATGACCTTCCCGTCGCGGCAGATACGCGAAGTGCAACCGTCGTACTCCGCAGCGTCCAACGCTCCGACGAAGGTGCAGCCCGTCGCTTCCAGCCCGTCGCGGATTTCGGACAGCGCATCGCAGAACGAATCGGGGTAGGAGGCGCTGTCGCCGCAGCCGAACAGCGCCACGCGCTTGCCAGACAACGCCTTCCGTTTCAGTGCATCGAGAAAATCGTACCAGTCATCCTGCAATTCGCCGCAGCCCCAGGTCGACGACCCCAGCAACAGCAGGTCGTACCCTTCGGCCTCGTCGGCCGAAGCGTCCGCGACATTGTGCACATCGGTTTGCGCGACGCCCGTGCGGGCGGCGATCTTCGCAGCCAGCGACTCGGTCATACCGGTCGTGCTGCCGTAGAATATTCCTGTTCTCATCGTATGAAAGTTTATCCGTAAATCCTCTTTGCAAAGATCGTACATCCGTCCTGCGGGAACAATCCCTGCAAATAGGTATTTTTCCGTACTCCGCCGGCCCGCCCCCCCCGTCGAGGGTTTCCGCAATCGGCGGCGGCACCGCAGATACCCCGCCTCGGCAAAACCAAATAAATTTGGTTCTGCCCTCGGCTTTTCGTACTTTGGCTGACGCCGTAGATACTTCGCCTCGGCAAAACCAAATAAATTTGGTTCTGCTCTCGGCTTTTCGTATCTTTGTCCCCGAATCGACAAGAGAAAGGGAGACTATGGCAGACAATTCGATCCTCCAACGTCTGGACGGACTGAAACTCAAATACGAGGAGTTGGGGCAGAAGCTCACCGACCCCGAAGTGATCGCCGACGTGAAACAGTTCGTGCAGCTGAACAAGGACTACAAGGAGCTGGAACCGATCATCGAGACGTCGGAACGTTTCCGCACGGCCCTGGCCAATCTGGCCGAAGCGAAGGACGTGCTCGCCAACGACAAGGACGAGGAGATGCGCGAAATGGCGCGCGAGGAGATCGCCGAACTGGAACCGGCCATCGTACGCATGGAGGAGGAGATCAAACTGCTGCTCATCCCCAAAGACCCGCAGGATTCGAAGAACGCCATCATGGAGATTCGCGGCGGCACGGGCGGCGACGAAGCGGCGCTCTTCGCCGGCGACCTGTTCCGCATGTATACGAAATACATCGAATCGAAGGGGTGGCGCTACGAGGTGACCTCCTTCTCGGAGGGTACGGCCGGCGGATACAAGGAGGTGGTGATGAAGGTCACAGGGCAGAACGTCTACGGTACGCTCAAATACGAATCGGGCGTCCACCGCGTGCAGCGCGTCCCCGCCACCGAGACGCAGGGGCGCGTCCACACCTCGGCCGCTTCGGTGGCCGTGCTGCCCGAAGCCGAGGAGTTCGACGTCGAAATCTCGATGAACGACGTGCGCAAGGACATCTTCTGTGCGTCGGGTCCGGGCGGGCAGTCGGTCAACACGACCTACTCGGCCATTCGACTCACGCACATCCCCACGGGAATCGTCGTACAGTGCCAGGATCAGAAGTCGCAGCTCAAAAACTTCGACAAGGCCTTCGAGGAGCTGCGCACGCGCGTCTTCAACCTCGAATATTCGAAATACCTCGACCAGATCGCATCGAAACGCAAGACGATGGTCTCGACGGGCGACCGTTCGGCCAAAATCCGCACCTACAACTATCCTCAGGGGCGCATCACCGACCACCGCATCAACTATACGATCTACAACCTCGCGGCCTTCATGGACGGCGACATCCAGGACTGCATCGACCATCTGATCGTGGCCGAGAACGCCGAGCGCCTCAAAGAGAGCGAATTGTAACGGTTGCGCACACTCGCAGCCGAACCTCCCTGCCCCGACGGGGCGGGGATTTTCGTAAACGGAATGCGCGGCCGGCGACAATCGGAAAAGATCGCACCCGAGCCGCCGTCAGCCGACCGCACCCGTTCGCGGGATGTCGGGGTGCCGCCGCAGAAAGCGAACGACGCGAGGGTAAAGGGAAGGGATAGAAGGAATAAGGAATGTCGAAACGAAAATAGAAAAGTCCGCGCACGACACTCCGCAACGGATGCGGATCGAAAACCGTAAAACGAAAACAACCGATCTCTATGGCTTTTCTGCCGACCACAGTCAAGGAGGCCCGCCAGCGGGGCTGGGATTCGGTGGACGTCGTTCTCTTCACGGGCGACGCCTACATCGACCATCCGGCTTTCGGCGCGGCGGTCATCGGCCGCCTGCTCGAAGCAGAAGGTTACCGCGTAGCGGTGGTTCCGCAGCCCAACTGGCGCGACGACCTGCGCGATTTCCGCAAGTTCGGCACGCCGCGCCTCTTCTTCGCCGTGACGGCCGGGGCCATGGACTCGATGGTCAACCACTATACGGCCAACAAACGTCTGCGCAGCAACGACGCCTACACCCCGGGCGGTGCGGCGGGCTTCCGCCCCGACTACGCTGTCGAGACCTACACCCACATCCTCAAACGGCTCTATCCCCGCACGCCGGTGGTGGTGGGCGGCATCGAAGCGTCGCTGCGGCGGCTCGCTCACTACGACTATTGGCAGGATGCGCTCAAACCCTCGATCCTCGTCGACAGCGGTGCCGACCTGCTGATCTACGGCATGGGCGAGCGCGTCGTGCAGCAGGTAGCCGCGGCGATGCGCAACGGCTACAACGCCAAGCTGCTGCGCAAACTCCGGCAGGTGGCGTTCCTCGCCGACCGCACCTACGTCGACCGGCTCGAAGACCGGCTGCTGCTGCACTCCTACGAGGAGTGCACGGCCGACCCGCACGCCTTCGCCGAAAATTTCCGCCGCATCGAGACGGAGAGCAACCTCATGGAGCCGCACAGCGTACTGGTCGAACCCACGGGCGACCGCTACGTGGTGGTCAACCCCGCCAACGCGACGCTCTCGACCGAAGAACTCGACCGGTCGTTCGACCTTCCCTACGAACGGGCGCCGCATCCGCGCTACCGCGGCAAGGGCGACATCCCGGCGTGGGAGATGATCAAGCATTCGGTCAACATCCACCGCGGCTGCTTCGGCGGCTGCGCCTTCTGCACCATTTCGGCGCATCAGGGCAAGTTCATCCACTCGCGGTCGGAGCGGTCGATTCTCGACGAGGTGCGCCGCATCGCGGCGATGCCCGATTTCCGGGGCTACCTCTCCGACATCGGCGCCCCCTCGGCCAACATGTACCGAATGGGCGGCCGCGACCGCACGCTCTGCGCCCGCTGCCGGCGCCCCTCGTGTCTGCACCCGCGCATCTGCCCCAACCTGGACAACGACCACCGGCCGCTGCTCGACCTTTACGCCAAGATCCGCGCCGTAAAGGGGATCAAGAAGGCCTTCATCGGCAGCGGCATCCGCTACGACCTCTTCGACGGGAGCGACTACTTGGAGACGGTCGTCCGCCATCACACGTCGGGACGGCTCAAAGTCGCTCCCGAGCACACCGAGGAGCGGGTGCTCGCGCTGATGCGCAAACCGCCCTTCGCCCTTTTCGAGCGGCTCAACGACGACTTCCGCTCGATCTGCCGCAGCAACGGGCTCAACTACCAGCTGATCCCCTACTTCATCTCGTCGCACCCGGGCTGCACCGAACGCGACATGCAGGCGCTGGCCGGCAAGGTACTGGGCCGGCTGCATTTCACGCTCGAACAGGTGCAGGACCTGACCCCCACGCCGATGACGCTCTCGTCGGTGATGTTCTACACGGGAGAGAATCCCTATACGGGCGAAAAGGTCTACGTGGCACGCTCGCAGGAGGAGAAACGCCGTCAGAAGGGGTATTTCTTCCGGACGGCGGAGTCCGGCGCACGACCGCCGCAGGGACGGCGGACGACAGCCCCGAAAGGCGTCGGCCGCGACTCCGACACAGGGAAACGCGACGTCCGACGCAGTGCGCCCCCGCACGGAAAGAGCCGCAAGAGATAAAATACCGATCCGCAGCTCCTCCCCGGAAATCGATTCGGGCCATCGCCGGACGGCGGCGGCAGAAAGCGCACGCGCACCGGCGAATCCCGACGGCGACGATCGTCCCGCCGCAACTCGTGCGACGGAGCGCTCCGTCGCAACCGGATCAGATCGGCAGGTGCCGTTCGACGGTTTCGCGCAGGTGCTCGTTGTCGAGGTGCGTGTAGATTTCGGTCGTGATGATGTTTTCGTGCCCCAGCATCTCCTGCACCTGCCGGATCGAAGCGCCGCCTTCGAGCAGATGCGTGGCGAACGAGTGGCGGAAGGTGTGGGGGCTGACCTGCTTGTCGATACCCGCGCGCAGTACGGCCTGCTTGATGATCGTGAAGATCATCACGCGTGAAAGCCGTCCGCCGCGATTGTTCAGGAAGAGCGTCTCCTCGCTCGAACTGCCGCCTTTGCGGCAATCGAGATAGGCGTAAATCTTTTCGCGGGCCGTGTCGCTCACCGGAACCAACCGCTGCTTGTCGCCCTTGCCGATCACTCGGATGTATCCTTCGCCGAAGAAGAGATCGCACAGCCTCAGCGAGATCAACTCCGAGACACGCAGTCCGCACGAATAGAGCAATTCGAGCATCGCGTCGTCGCGCACGCCCTTGGGTGTCGTGCGGTCGATTGCGGCGAGAATCCGGTCGATCTCGGCGGTCGACAGCACGTCGGGCAGCCGGCGGCTGAACTTGGGCATCTCAATGAACTCCAAGGGCGAACTCTCGATCGCATCGGTGAGCAGCAGATAGTTGAAAAAACTTTTCAGACCGCTCAGCGCACGCGCCTGCGAACTCTTCTCGCAGCCGCGGTCGTAGAGCCACGCCATGTAACGCTCGATCATCTGCGACTCGACCTTGCGCGGCGGCACGTCCCACATCCGCAGCACGAAATGGGCGAACTGTTCCAGATCGCGCATGTAGGATTCGACCGTATTGGCCGACAGCCGCTTTTCGAGCTTGATGTAGGTACGGTACCTGCGGGAGATTTCCGCCCACCGTCTGCTGTTTTCTGCCATATTATCCCTAACTTTGTCTGATGGAAACCCCGAAGCCGAACGCAGCGGCAAACCCCGTTTGCCCGCTGCCGAAGCCGGTGTACAAAGATAGCAATAATTTTACATAATATTATGGATTACATCGAACTGACGCTGGATGCGGCCGACGCCGAACAGGCGGAGATTCTGACGGCCGAACTGGCCGATTTCCCTTTCGAGAGTTTCGAGCAGGAGGGCGCACGGCTCAAAGCCTACATCCCCCAGGAGCGGCTGGCCGACTGCAAAGGCGAAGTGGATGCGCTGCTGGCGCATTACGGCGTCGGACGCGCCACCTTTCTGAGCATCGAACCGCAAAATTGGAACGCACTGTGGGAAAGCAACTTCACGCCCGTCGAAGTCGACGGTCGGCTCACGATCCGTGCCCCGTTCCACGCTCCCGCCGCCACGGAGGCGGAGGTGGTCATCATGCCCAAAATGTCGTTCGGCACGGGCCACCACGCCACGACCTGCCTGATGGCTTCCGGATTGCTTGACCGCGACGTGACGGGATTGCGGGGCCTCGATATGGGCAGCGGCACGGGCGTATTGGCCATCGTGGCCGCCCTGCGCGGTGCCGAAGCGGTCGATGCGGTCGACATCGACGAATGGGCCTATGAGAACTGCGTCGAAAACATCCGCGCCAACGGCGTCGAAACACGGGTCACGCCCCTGCTGGGCGACATCGGGGCGATCGCCGGACGGCGGTACGATTTCATCGCGGCCAACATCAACCGCAATATCCTGCTGGCGCAGCTGCCGGCCTATGCCGCAGCGCTCGACGCAGGCGGCTGGCTGCTCATGAGCGGGATTCTGGAAGCCGACGTCGCTCCGCTCTCCGAAGCGGCGCGCGCTGCGGGCTTCTCCGTTACGGGACATGCGCTGCGCAACGGCTGGGCACGCGTGGACGCCGTGAAAAATTGACAAATTCATAGCTGAAAACGACAATTATTTCGGAGCGGATACGTTAGATCAATAGATACCGAAAGCGAACAGAATCCCTGTCGGGGCCGGACGGTCATGAGTATGAAATCCTACAAGGCGCGCGGCATCGTGTTGCACACGCTCAAATACGGCGATTCGGGAATGGTCGTCTACCTGCTCACCGACAGCGGCGGGAGGCAGAGCTACATGGTGCAGGGCGTCCGGTCGGCACGCGGCCACGGGTCGAAGCTGGCGCTGTTCCAACCGATGTTCGCCGTGGAGTTCGAGGGGTTGGAGTCGTCGCGCATGCAGATGCACCGCTTCCGCGAAGTCCGCAGCGGGATCGTGCTGCAATCGCTGCCGTTCGACGTCCGCAAGTCGACCATCGCGCTCTTCATGGCCGAGGTGCTCTACCGGCTGGTCAAGGAGTACGAACCCAACCAGCGGCTCTTCGACTTCGTCTGGGGTTCGGTGGCGGCACTCGACGCGCTGGACGAGGGGGTGGCCAATTTCCACCTCTGGTTCCTGACGAACCTGAGCCGGTTTCTGGGCTTTTCGCCGGGCAACGCCTACCTGCCGGGGGCGTGGTTCGACATCCGCGAGGGTTCGTTCACGCCGCTGCGGCCGCCGCACGGCGAGGTGCTTTCGGCCGACGACGCCCGCATCCTGCACGACCTGTTGGAGTGCGACGTACGCTACATCGCCGAGATCGGACTCAACCGCCGCCAGCGCGTGGCCTATCTCGACGCCCTGCTGGTCTACTACGGCTACCACCTCGACGCGATTCACGCCGTGCAGTCGGTAAGGATTTTGCAGGAGGTATTTTGACGAACCGCAAACCGGAATATAGCTATGATGAACAAGAACGTTTTCGTTAAGCCAAATGGGCAGAGCCGCGCTTACGCGAGCTATGCCATGGCGAAAAAACGACTGTTGAAAACGAATCTTTTCCTATCGATCCTCTTCCTGCTCGCCGCGAGTGCCGCAGGAGCGCAGGAGCCTCCCGTGACGGAGGCGGAGATCGAACGGCAGGAGCAGCAGCGGGCCCGCGAAACGACGGAGCAACGTGTCGAACAGGCGGTCGAGGGAGAGTTGCAGGAGTTGCTGGAACGGATTCCCGATTCGCTGCGCGTCGACAAATGGATACCCGGAACGGTCGTCGTCGACGGACATATTCTCGAACCCGTTCCGCTGCACAAACCCGAAATGGAGCGTTGGAGTATGCCCCGCCAGCAGCAGGTCACGCCGATCGAACGCGACTTCGTGCGGCGGCTGACCAGCGGTTGGCTCGCCGTCTCCAACGGACAGGCCTTCAACTGGGAGTACGGCCGCCGCATCTGGGGCGTGGGAAGCATCTATCCGGGCAGCTATCTCGACGCCCGCACCCTCTCGTTCCCTCTGCCGCGATAAAACCGACCCTCGCAGATCTTCGCAAAAGCCGCCGGACCGACACACTGGCGGCTTTCGTGTTTTTAGGTATTTTCACGTAGGGAAATCCGGGAATATCTTTCGAACTTTGCGGCTGCAAAACAATCCTTACGATCCATGAAGAGACTCCTCCTTGCGCTGGCGGTCGCCGCCGGCCTCTTTCCGGCGACACGGGGCGCCGCGCAGCAGCGCGACTCGCTCGCTGCTACCGTCGAACGCCTCTCGGCGGAGGTCGAAACGCTCAAAGGCCGGTCGGCGGCCGCCGACCGGATCCTGTCGCGCCTCCCGCGCATCTCCGGCTATCTGCAACTGGGTTACGAATGGAGCGACGACGCATCGACCTTCTTCGTCAAACGCGCCCGCGTGGACTTCCAGGGCGACATTTCGCCCAAGATCGACTACCGGCTGCAACTCGAATTCGCATCGCCCAAGATCGTCGACATCTACCTGCGCTACAAACCGCTGGAAGCCCTCAACGTGCAGGTCGGACAATTCAAGGTTCCGTTCTCGATCGAGAACACGCACTACGTGCCGCTCAAATACGAATTCATCGAATATTCGATGGCGGTCTGCCGCCTGATGGGGTTCACCGACGTCTGCGGTGTCAACGCCACGGGACGCGACCTGGGCGCACAGCTCTACGGCGGATTGATCGACCGCGACGGATACAGCATCCTCAACTACAACGTCGGCGTATTCAACGGCGAAGGGATCAACATCAAGGACAAGAACAAGAGCAAGGACGTCGTGGCGCGGCTGATGGTTCAACCCCTGCGCGCGCTCTCTTTCGCGGGATACTACTACTGGGGCGAAGTAGGCACCGATTACGCCCGACGCACGCGCTACGGCGGCGGCGTATGCTACGACGACGGACGCTGGATCGCCCGCGGCGAGTATATCGCCGGCCGTACCGGCATCGTCTCGCCCGACGTGGCCGCACCGTTCGACAGCCGCGGCTACTACGCGATGGCCGCCTGCTGGGTGACCCCCAAGTGGCTGCCGGCCGCGCGGTTCGAGCAGTTCGACGAAGTGGCGGGACGCTCCGCAGCGCGGCAGACCAACTACACGGCGGGCGTCACCTGGCAGCCCTTCAAGCATCTGCGCTGCCAGCTCAACTACACCTATGAACAATACGGCGGCACGAATCCCGATCGCAACGTCGTAAAGGCGATGCTCACGGGCATCTTCTGAAATTAAAATTTAAAAGTAATAAATAGGCGGCTTTTGCCGCCTATTTATTATAAGTTTATTCAATCAATTCGTAAAGACATCCATTATTTAGATTTAATTATTAAAAGCTATTACTAATTACCATTTTAATTTATATCTTTGCAAACAACCCTAAACTCTAATATTATGAAAAAGATTTTTCAATTTGCATGATTGTAATTATTACAACGGTTACAACTGTTTATTCATTAAAGAAAATCCATCTGATGTCCGAACTATTATGTGCAAACATTGAAGCACTATCTACCGGTGAAGACGATGGATACATCAGAAATGAACATGGGTGTATTATTTGGCCCGCAATAACTTGTTTCGGAATAGTCGTTACACCGGAGGGTAGTTTCGCGGCGGATTTTCCCGATAGCAGAAATTGAAAAACCGGAATCAGAGTGCCTATACTCTATAATAATACGTTTAGGCACTCTTTTTCATCCCCCAAATCATACACCGTATCTCGTGTGATGCCTTTCAAAAAATAGAAATCTTTGGAATGATATGATTCCGTGTCGTATCCCGCTCCATTCACAAACGGAACTATTTCCGGCTGTTCACACTCTGGACGGCCCTGCCGACAAAAACAAATCGGCCAAAACGAACCGGCTGTAATGACGTCGAATCCCATAGTCCCCGATCCAAACCGGTATACTCCTATGTTGAAAAAAAGTAGATATATCGCATTATTCTCCATATTCCTCTTAATTGGGTGCAGAGATAACCCAAATAAGCATCAAAACCATTTCAAAGAATACGATATTACGTGTCGATCCTACGAGACAGAGTTATACGGACGATTTCCATATTTGCTGACGGTCGACTCACTTTTGATCTCCGTCGCGGCAGAGGGATCGGGAGGGCGAATCGGTCGAATTTATTCGATCGACGACAAACCGCAAGAGATCGGAGCGTTCGGACGCATCGGACGCGGGCCGCTCGAATTCGTTCATCCCGAACCTACTGCAGCAGCCGGTACCCGGTTTCTGATCCGGAACCTCAATTGCCGAGAAGTGGCTATGATGGAGATTGTGAAAATGCACGATTCCATTCGCGTCGAAGAGATCGACCGCATGAAATTCAAGCCGGTACGACATGACGGTATCGATTGGGAACCTGCTCATTTCGCATTGGTAGGCAACGATCGAATCGTCGCAGTCAGTTACGGAGGCAAAGGAGCGTTCTTTTCGCTTTACGATACAAAGATGACCCCGCAGGGTACGTTCGGAGATCCGCTCATCGACGAAGAGATTTCCGCCTCGGAACGGCGACGCTGCCTCAACGGTTCACTGGCCGTCGACGGGAACGATTTCTGTTATGTACCGAACGACATTCCCCGAATCGCATACTACCGGATGATCGACGGATCGCCGCAAGAGTTATGGCGCGACACATTCTACGAATCTTATTACACCGTAGAGGGAAAACAAGTTCGTTATAATCAAACCCGCACAGTCGGTATCACGCATCGCGTCGCTATGGGCGGAAATTACATCTATATTCTGTTCCTGGATGTTCCGATCGCAAAGGCAAATATCAGTCATACGGAGACTTTTGCCGCCGATATCGTCTTCGTCTACGACCGCAAAGGATATAAAGTCGCACGATTGAATCTCAACCAACGAATCTACTCCATGGCACTTTCAACCGATCAAAAACGACTTTACGGCGTCGTATACCCCGACAACAGGCTCGTCGCTTTCGATCTGCCCGAATTCGATTGAACTCAGCTCCCCGAAACGGAAACGGGCCGGTCTTCGAAGACCGGCCCGTTTTTCAATTCCTTCGCGACGCTCAGCGAAGCGTGAACTCCGAGAAGAGGAAATAGTGGTCGCTGGGGTACATCGCCCCCTTGCGGTCACGCACGATCTCCGCATCGCACACCTCCACGTCGCCGCGATAGAAGATGAAATCGATGCGGTGCGACTTCTCGGGCTTGTACTCCTCGCCCTTGAAGGCATGGGCGGTGAAGCCCGTCTCGCCCGGCCCGTGGACGCTCTCGTACATCTCGCGCCAGCCGTCGACCGTGCGGATGTAGCCGATCGGCGCGCTGTCGATACCCGCGTTGAAATCGCCGCAGAGAATCTGCGGGAAATCGGGGGCGTACTGCGCGCACTCGTCCATCACCATCCGGATCTGCTCGCGGCGCGCCTCGTCGCTCTTGTGGTCGAGGTGCACGTCCAGCACGCGCAGCTCGCGGCCCGAACGTTTGTCGCGCAGCCGCACCCAGTTGCAGTGGCGCGCCCGCGTGGTGTTCCACGAACAGCTGCCGCCAATGAGCGGCGTTTCCGACAGCCAGTAGCATCCTGCCGAGACGAACTCATAGCGGTCGCGGCGGAAGAAGATCACGTTCTTGCCGATGAAATGATACCCTTCGGTATAAGGATCCATCTCCGGCCCTGCGAATCCGTAGGGCACGTAGCCGCGCAACTTCTCTTTCAGATAGGCGTAGGAGTCGTAGATCACCTCCTGCAAGCAGATGATGTCGGGACGCCGCGAAAGGATCGTCTCGACGCACAGATCGCGGCGGTTCTCCCAGACCCGTTCGGGGTAGGGAGCGTCGGCTTCGAGCCCCGTGATACGGATGTTGCACGTCATCACGCGGTGGACGCCGTCGTCGGATTCAGCCTTTTTGCCGGCTTCGGCGGTACCGGCGAGTGACAGCAGTACAACGGTAATTATCAGAATCCTGCGGAACATACGCTACTCTCTGAAATATACGCCCTCCGCTTTGAGCGACTCTTGCAGTTTTCGGACGTCGAGGTCGCGCAGTTCGACATTCTCCTTGACGGAGAGTGCCGCAGCCTTGCCCGCAGCCTCGCCGAGAGCCATTGCAGGAGCCATGACGCGGGCGGAAGCCAGTGCGAGATGCGTCATCGACACGTTGCGTCCGGCGACGATGAGGCCGTCGATCTTCTGCGGTATCAGACAGCGGTACGGGATGTCGTAGCAGTCCGGACACCAGTAGAGCGAGCAGTCGCCGCCCACTGGATGGTGAAGGTCCACCGGATAACTTGCAACGGCGATGACGTCGTCGAACCTGGCGCAGTTGAAGATGTCGTCCTCGGTCAGAATGTATTCCCCGACGATGCGACGGGTTTCGCGGATGCCCATGAACGGAGCGACGCGGTCCACGTATGCGTTCTCGAAACCGGGGATGTATGCTTTCAGATAGCGTACGATCTCCTCGTTCTGCTCGGCGCAGATGATCTCGCCCTGCGTGTACTGTGCAGGGTCGGTTGCGTCGATGCCGTTGACGCGCGACATGTTCACCCACCACTCGTCGGGAGCCATGCCCGTCATGAAGATGGTACGCTCGACAGGGAGTTTGTAGCCTGCCTCGCGGGCCTTCTTGATTTGGTTGCGGAAGCCGACGAACGTACAGTTGTCGTCCGCGCGGAAGAACTCGTTGGGGATGAAGTCGATGTCGTATACGTCCGGATGGTCGGCCACGGCGTCGCGCAGTTTGCGCGAATCGACTCCGCGCATCGAAAACATGAGCGTCGGAGGCTGCGGGATGCCCTTTTCGTTGCCGTAGTTCATCGGTGCCCCCGCACGGTAGGCGATGTCGCCGTCGCCCGTACAGTCGATGACGCGTTTGGCGAGAATCGCTTCGCGCCCCTTTTTGGAGTCGATGATTACGCCTTTGACGGTGTTGCCCTCCATGATGACGTCGGTTGCGAAGGCGTACATCAGTAGGTCGATGCCGCACTCCTTGATAATCTGGAATGCCAGATGTTTCGTTCCCTCGGGGTCGATCATCGTAAGGCTGACGTGGAGCGGACATGCACGGTGGTGCGTAGCCAGCCCCTTCTCTTGCAGACGCTCGACGAACTGCAACGGCAGACCCTTGATGACGACGTTGCCTTTGCGCCCGAGGAATCCGAGCAGCGGCAGACCGATGGTCATGTTGCCGCCCAAGAAACCGCGGCTCTCGACGAGCATTACTTTGGTGCCTTTCTCCAAAGCAGCCGCCTGGGCTGCCATAAGTCCCGCAGGGCCTGCGCCCACGACCAGGACATCCACCTCCGCACGCACCGGAATCCGCCGGGCCGGTTCTTCAATCTGTTTCATTTTCGGTATCGGTTGATGTTTTATCTTGAATTTATTCTTCATTTTTCTCGCCATGGCATGGCTCGCGCAAGCGCGGCTCTGCTTATTCGGCTCAGCGAAAATGTCGGATGAATTAATCGGGTAATTCTATCCCAAATAGGCGCCCGTCGCACGCAATTCGGCGCGCAGTGCCTCCACGTCGAGGTCGGCGGGCTGCACGCCCGCCTTCAAGGCCAGCCGTGCGGCGCGTCCGGCCGCTTCGCCCAACGCCATGCAGGTCGACATGACGCGCGTCGAAGCCATCGCCTCGTGGTTCATCGACGAGCAGCGGCCCGCCACCAGCAGTCCCGCCACCCGTTCGGGCAGCAGGCAGCGGTAGGGAATATCGTAACTGTCGTCGCAGAAGTGCATCGTGCAGTCGCCGCCCTTGGCGTGGTGGATGTCCACCGGATAGCCCGCCACGGCGATCGCATCGCCGAAGCGGCGACACGCGATGATGTCCTCGGCCGTGAGGACGTATCTGCCCACGATCACGCGGCTCTCGCGGATACCCATGAAGGGAGCGACCTTCTCGATACGGGCGTCGGCGAAGCCCGGCACGAACTCGCGCAGGTAGCGCGCGATCTCGTAAATCTGTTTGCGTCCTTCGATCTCCCCGTAGGTATAGCTCTCGGGACGGGTCGAATCGACGCCGCTCACGCGCGACATGTTGACCCAGATCTCGTCGTCGGCAAGTCCCGTGATGAGGATCGTGCGCGCCACCGGAATACGGTATCCGGCCGCCTGCGCCTGCCGGATCTGCGTGCGCAGCCCCACGGTGATGAATTTGCCCGTGCGGAACTGTTCGGGCGGCATGACGTCCATGTCGTAGACGTCGGGATGTCCGACGATCGCGTCGCGCAGCCGCTGCACGTCGACACCCTTCATGCAGAACATCAGCGTCGGCGGCTGCATGCCGCCTTCGGCGTCGCCCTTGCGGCACTCCACGCCCGCGCGGAAGGCCACGTCGCCGTCGCCCGTGCAGTCGATGACCGTTTTGGCCAGGATCGCTTCGCGGCCCGCCTTGCTCTCGACGACGACGCCCTTCACCGCATCCCCCTCGCGGATCGCATCGGCGAAAAAGGTGTAAAGCAATACCTCGACGCCCTTCTCCTCCATGATTTCGAGCGCCGTGCGCTTGACCTCCTCCTCGTCGATGATCGTCAGGCTCATGTGGTTCTTGCAGGGGCGGTGTTCGCTCGCTGCGCCGCGTGCACGCAGCCGGTCGATGAACCGCTGCGCCGACCCCTCGATGATCTGGTTGCCCTTGCGGCCCAGGAAACCGAGAATCGGCAGGCCGATCGTAAGGTTGCCGCCCAGAAAACCGCGGCTCTCGACGAGCATTACGCGCAGGCCGTCGCCCGCAGCCGCCTCGGCGGCCATGATGCCGGCGGGGCCGCCGCCCACGACCAGAACGTCCGCCTCGGCGCGGACGGGAATGTCCCGTGCGGGTTCTTTTATCGTCTTCATAGCAATTCGACAGTTTATTCGTTTATTTCGTCTCCGGCGACTCGGGACGCACCATCTTCCACAACACGACGGCCGCGATGATGTGGAGCGTACCCATGATCGCGAAGAGCGTATACCACGCTTCGGACGGGATCGACCCGACGAACTGGTTGAACACCACGCTGCCCAGTGCGCCCGCACCGCAGCAGATGCCCATCACGCTGGCCACGTTCTTGATCGGGAAGGTCTCGGCCAGCACGACCGGCAGCGTATAGAGCCAGCTGAGGCACATCACCGCCACGAGGCTGAAAATCGCCACGACCAGCCCCACACGCCATGCGAACGAGAGCGTCTCGCTGGCGCCGACATAAGGCACCGCCGCACAGAGCGGTGCGACGACGACCACCGCCATCAGCATGACCTTGCGCGCCGACAGTGCGCTGCGACCCCGCTTTATCATCGAATCCGACCAGACCGAGGTGAGGATTCCGCCCAGCGCACCGACGAGGAACGGGATGCCGCCGATCCACTGGATCATGTTGAGCGTCTGTTCGTGCGTGAGGTTCTGCGCCTCGCCCATGCCGCGCAGGTAGCCCGGCAGCCAGAAACAGCAGAAATACCACACGGGGTCGCTTATCAGACGGATCAGGAAGGCGCCCCACAGCGTGCGCGTACGGAAAAGCCCGCCCAGCGTGAAGGACTTCTGCTCCTCGCCGGAGGAGGTCATCCGGTCTACGTTGACCGTACGGTCGAGAATCTCCTGCGACGGCGTGCGGTAGACGACCATCCACAGCCCCGCGATGACGAGACCCGCCACACCGGCCACGAGGAACACCTCCTGCCAGTTCGAAAACCAGCGCATGAGCCATGCGATCACCAACGGTGCGATCACCGCGCCCAGCGATCCGCCGACCGTACAAAGGCTGTTGGCCGTCGCACGCTGCCGCTTCTCGAACCAGAGCGTCACGGCCACCAGCTGTCCGGCGAAGATCGTCGGCTCGGCCAGTCCCAGGATGCCGCGGCACACGGCAAACTGCCAGACCGTCTGCGCCAGGCCGCCGCCGATGCAGGCCAGCGACCAGACGGCGATGCCCGCGAGCATCACCCGCTTGGGACCGAACCGGTCGACCAGAATCCCCGATACGGGGTACATCAGCGCGTAACAGATCAGGAAGACGTTGACGATCCATGCGTACTGCATGTCGCCGATGCCGAAATGTTCCAGAATTTCGGGTTTGAGGATCGAGAGCAGCTGCCGGTCGAGGTAGTTGCAGATGATGGCGATGAACATGGTCGCCACGATCACCCATTTGCGTTTGTTCGGGTCTTTGAGTAGATTCATCGGTTGATTGAAGTTCTATCGGTTGTTTTTCAGTCGTTCGGTGAAGGCGCCCACGGCGCGGTAACGGGCATAACGTTCGTTCAGCACTGCCTGCCGCGACACGTCGGGCACGTAGCTGCGCGACGCGGGGGCGCAGAGCGCCTGCTGCGCTTCGGTGACCGAAGGGTAGAGTCCCGCGATGGTAGCCGCGTGAACCACCGCCCCCATCGCTCCGGCCTGTTTGCAGTCCGAGACGTCGATCCGCATACCGGTCGTGTCGGCCAGCAGCTGCATCACGAAGGGCGACTTCTGGGCGATGCCGCCCACGCCGATCAGCCGGTCGATGCGCACGCCGTTGTCGCGCATGTGGTCGAGGATATGTTTCGTGGCGAAGGCCGTCGCCTCGGCGAATGCGTAGTAGATCTCGGGAGCCGAGGTCGAGAGGTTCAGCCCCGTGAGCGTTCCCGTGAGCGAACTGTCGGCGAAGGGCGAACGACGGCCGTTGAGCCAGTCGGTAGCCAGCGGCGCGTCGGCGCGCAACGGCAGTGCGGCAGCACCCTGCGTGAGCGCATCCATGATCCCCGCCTCCGTTTCGGCGATCAGCCGGTCGCGCGTCGGCGCGTCGACCAGCTCCGTACGGGCGAGAATCTCCCGCAGCGGCCAGCAGAGCAGCCGCTTGAACCAGGCATAGACGTCGCCGAAAGCCGACAGACCCGACTCGAATCCGATCATGCGCGGCAGAATCGATCCGTCGACCTGTCCGAAAATCCCCTCGACGATCTTATCGCCCATCGCTTCGGGCGGCATGACGGCCATGTAACAGGCCGAGGTGCCGAGGTTGAGCACCACCGTCCCGTAGCGGATGCCGGCGCCGACTGCTCCCGAATGCGAATCGATGCACCCCACGCCGACGGGAATACCCGCCGGAAGCCCCAGTTCGGAGGCCCACTCCCCGGTCAGGGTGCCGGCCGCGACGTCGCAGCCGTAGTTGACGTTCGGCAGATGATGCAGCACGGGCAGCAGCACGGGATCGAGCTCGGCGAAGAACTTTTCGGGCGGATAGCCGCCCCACTCCTCGGCCCACATCAGTTTCGAACCGCAGACGCAGTGGCCCATCTTGACGCTCGCGGCGTCGGGGCACCCCGTCAGCACGGCGGGAATCCAGTCGCACAGTTCGACGACCGACCAGGCGTCGCGCCGCAGCGCTTCGTCCCGGCGCAGCAGGTGCAGCACCTTCGACCAGAAACATTCGGCCGAGTAGTAGTTGCCCGAATGGCAGGCGTAGTTGATCTCGGAGCGGGCACAGAGGGCGTTGATCTCCTCGCATTCGGCCTGCCCCGTATGGTCCTTCCACAGCACGAACATCGCGTCGGGGTTTTCGGCGTACTCCTCGTGCAGCGAGAGGGGAACTCCCGCCCTGTCGGTCAGGCAGGGGGTGCTGGCCGTCGTATCGACCGACAGCGCCCGGACGTAGGGCGCCAGATCGGCATGGCGGCCGGTCACGGCGCGCACCGACTGACGCAGCGCTTCGAGATAATCCTTGGGATGTTGGCGGAAACGGGCCACGCGGGGATCGCTGTAAAGCCCTTTGTTCCAGCGGGGATAGAGCGCCACTTCGGAGTCGATCTCCCGCCCCGTGAGGGCATCGACCAGCAGGGCGCGCACGGAATCCGTTCCGTAGTCCAAACCTATTACATAGGCGTGTTCCATGGGTAGCAGTTTTAATCGGGGCGCAGCGCTCCGGACGACCGGACGCCGCGCGATGGTTTTCAGGTAAACAAATGTACAAAAAATTTTGATCCCGAAAGCGCAATATTCGTTTTTTTGCGTTTCGCATCACTTTTTGCGAAAAAATGTACCGGAAAACGTTTGCAGAGAAACCGCAGTATCCGCGTTTGCGCGACCGCCCTCCCGACGCGGGAAACGGCCCGTGCAGCCCGCAACCGCCGAAAACCGGGCGGAGAGCCTCGGCTTTTCCGAAAAAGGTTTCCACCTTTGGCTGGCGCCTTAGATACTCCCGTTCGGCAGAACCAAGCTAGCGCTTGCTTCTGCCCTTGACTTTTCGTATCTTTGGCTGGCGCCTTAGATACTCCCGTTCGGCAGAAGCAAGCCGACGCTTGCTTCTGCCCTCACTTATTCGTATCTTTGTATGCCGCACGCAACCGTGCGGCACCCGAACCATGAACAATCCCAAAGGAATCGCCTACGCCGCCCTCTCCTCGTCGACCTTCGGGCTGGCACCGCTGTTCACCGTCACGCTGCTCCGCGACGGTTTTTCACCGTTCGAGGTGTTGACCTACCGCTGGGGCGTCGCCTCGGCGGCGCTGCTGCTCTTCGGGCTGGCGACGGGCCGGCGGCTGCGCATCGCCCGCAGGGATTTCGGCGTCGTCTTCCTGCTGAGCCTCTTCCGGGCCGGCTGTTCGCTGAGCCTCGTCTTCGCCTATGCCAACATCGCCACAGGCGTCGCTTCGACCATTCATTTCCTCTATCCGCTGGCCGTCGCGCTGGCCATGACGCTCTTTTTCCGCGAACGCTGTTCGCGGCGGCTGTTCACGGCCATCGCCGTTTCGCTCGCCGGCGCCGCACTGCTCTCGTCGGGCGACATCCGTTCGAACGGCGGCGACGCGACGTTCGGCATCGCCGCGGCCTTTTTTTCGGTGATCTCCTACGCGGGCTATATCATCGGCGTGCGCAAGAGCCGCGCCGCACAGGTCGAATCGACGACCCTCACGCTGCTGGTCATGGCCATCGGCGCCGCGCTGTTCGCAGCGGCGGGCAGCCTGACATCGGGATTGCATTGGGTCGACGACTCCCGCACCTGGGGCAACATTCTCGGACTGGCGATCCCTGCCACGGCCGTCTCCAACATCGCACTCGTGAAGGCCATCAAGGCCATCGGGCCGACGCTCACCTCGATTCTCGGCGCAATGGAGCCGCTCACGGCCGTACTGATCGGCGTGCTTCACTTCGGCGAGCCCTTCACCGCGGCAGGGATCGCGGGCGTCGTACTGAGCGTAGCCGCAGTCACGATCGTCGTGACGCAGGGCGGCAAGCCGGCCGGCAACGCCTGAACGGCCGTACGGCGGAAAATCCAAACCCATATTCCGAGAAGGCGTGTACGAAACCTCCGGCTACCTGCACGCCACGAACAAGCCGCCCCTGGCGCAATGTGTTGCGCCAGGGGCGGCTTTCATTTTCGGGCGATCGCCCGACGACCCGTCCGAAAGGGTCAGTCGTCGATGTCGATCAGGTTGAATTTCAGGTCGAACGTCAACTCCAACCCGTTGGTGAGCTTCACCTCGTAATCCCGTTTGTCGCGGTCGATCTGGACGACGGACGTATCGGGATAGTACTGGGAAACGTACTGCGCGATCTGCTGAGGGATGATCGCGGCAGGAACCGTCGAATATTTGCAGTCGACCTCTTTCCAGTCGCCGTTTTTCAGGAATTCGACCTTGGAGCTGCTGGTGAAGATCACCTCGTAGGTCGTATCGAAGAGCTCGCGCTCCATCTTGGCGAAGGAGACCTTTTCGTTGGGGAAATGCTGGCGGATGAACTGCTGCGCCTTTTCGGGCAGTTCGCTGACGCTGATCGGACGATCGTTGTCGGCACTGACGGTAGAGGTGCCGAGGGCGAACACTGCGGCAGCGAGAATCAGAAGCTTTTTCATGGCGTTTCGTTTTTTAAATGAATTGAACATTGTCCTTGTTTGATGATGCAAAGTTCATACGCGATTTTGAAACGAATTTGAAAATTCCCCGTCGCAACGAAATTTTTCCCGTTTTTTCGAAAAAATCATGGCCAACGAACCGAAAAGCGGTGGCGCCCCCCTTCGAAACGATAGTCGATCCGCAATCCGTAATACCGCCCGACGGCACTGACCAGCGCGAGTCCGAGACCGGTGGAACCCTCCTTGCGGGCGCCCTGATAGAAGCGTTCGAAGATATGTTCGGCATCGAGCGGCGCCGTACCGTCGTTGGTCACCGTCAGCGTGCGGTCGCGCAGTTCGACCCCGACCGCACCCCCTTCGGCCGTATGGAGGTAGGCGTTTTTCAGCAGATTGGTCACCAGCGTCGACGCCAGCGACTCGTTCATCCGCACGACGAACGCCTCCGGAGCGGACACTGTGCAGGCGATGCCGCGACCGGCGTAAATCTCGTCATAGAGGGCGACCTGTTCGCCGACGACCGCGGCCAGATCGACCTCCGAGCTCTCGGGGAACTGGCCGTTGTCGATCTTGGTGAGCAGCAGCAGGGTCTTGTTGAGCCGCACGATCTGACGCAGCGTGCGCTGCATTTTGAGCAGCTCTTCCATTTGCTTTTCGGTGGGTTCGGTGTTGTCGAGCAGCCACTCGATCCGGTTGCCCAGCACGGCCAGCGGAGTCTGCAACTCGTGCGACGCATTGCCGATAAAGTGTTTCTGCTGTTCGAACAGCGCTTCGGAACGGTCGACGGCCTGCTGCGCCGCAGCACTGAGCCGTCGGAACTCCACGATCCGCGTGGAGCAGGGGACGGGCGCACCGCGACGGCCGGGCGTATAATCGTCGAGCCAGCGCAACAGTTCGTAGAGCGGGCGCATACTGCGGTGGAAGACCCAGACGGTCAGCGAAATGGTGGTCAGCAGCAACAGCAGGTAGAGGAAGACCACCCAGTAGAGGATCGCCCGCAGCAGGTCGTCCTTCTCGAAGGTGGGGGTGGCGACCTTCAATTCGTAATAGGCGCCGTCGGCATCCTGGAAAATCGTTGTCAATACGCGGGCCGGCTCGGTCTCCTCCTTTTCGGGAATGTAGACCTCGGCGTCGTAGTAATCGATATGCGGACGGACGGCGGCTTCGGGAGCGCCGATGGGCACGATCGAATAGCTGTTGTTCGACCCGTTGTTCGGCTTCGGCAGTTCGCGTCCCGCGAGCATCCGCTTGACGATCAGCTCCGAATAGTCTTCCAGCGCATCGTCGGCCTCGTCGTTGATCTCGTCGACCATCGTAAAGTAGAACAATACGCCCCAGAGCGCCATCAGAGGCAGCAGGGCGAGCGACAGGCGCAGGGCGATGCGGGAGATGAGTTTCATGCGGCGGTGCGTATTCGGAAGCGGGTGCAGTCGCGTACCCGCTGCGGGTTATTCGGATTGCGGCAGCGAGAGTTTGTACCCGAAGCCGTAGACGGATTTCAGCTCGACGGTCGCGCCGGCCTCGGCGAGTTTGCGCCGCAGATTCTTCATCTGGGCATAGACGAAATGGAAGTTGTCCGCGTCGTCGGCATGGTCGCCCCAGACGGCTTCGGCCAACACGGCCTTGTCGACCAGATGGTTCGGGCGCTGCATGAAGTAGAGCAGGATGTCGAACTCCTTTTTCAGCAATGCCAGTTCGCGTCCATCCACCTCCACGCGCCGGCCCTCCGGCCAGAGCGAGACGTTGCCCAGCGAGAGCGACAGATCCCCGCCGCTGCGGCCGCGCCGCAGCACGCTGCGTATACGCGCCAGCAATTCGGCCGTGTGGAACGGCTTGGGCAGGTAGTCGTCGGCGCCCTGTTCCAGCCCCAGAACCTTGTCTTCGAGCGAATTGCGTGCCGATATGATAATTACGTTCTCGCGCTTGCGCAGCTCCTTAATATGCTCCAGCAGCCGCAGTCCATTGCCGTCGGGGAGCATGATATCGAGCAAGATGCAGTCGTAGCTGTATCCCGCCACCTTGGCGTCGGCTTCGGCGTAGGTCGCCGCCGTTTCGACCACGTAGTGCTCCTGTACGAGGGCGCGGTACATGATCTCGCGCAGCGACGGTTCGTCTTCCACGATCAAAATCTTCATGCGACAAAATTACGAAGCAATTTTGAATTAAAATCAAAACGGCGCACCCTTTTGCAAATTAAATCATACCCATTGCACGAAACCTGCCGGCTGAGCCGACCGCCGTCTCCGGCGACCGACCGCGGCGGGAATGAAGACGGCAACTACAACGAACGCCTCGGACGAAGAGTGCGTCAAGGACTGCCGCCGGACGATTGCCTCGGTTCCTGCAACAGTCTCGTTGCGACCGAGGCAGGCGAGACGTTTCGGGCAAGTACGGTTCACGAAGAAGGCGACGTAGAAATTCACATCACCGGACAGAACCTGAAAACAAGGTCGCTTTCTACGATGGATTTCGTATCTTCACAAAGATTCACCGGAGTAAAAATCAGACATAAAAGCAAGGTGCCTCTCTGCGATTTTGCAGAGAGGCACCTTCGAGGTCTGAAGCGGATTCGAACCGCTGTACAAGGTTTTGCAGACCTTTGCCTAGCCACTCGGCCATCAGACCAAATCGCCGATCTCTCATCCTTCGGAACATCCCGGATCGCGAATATCTCGAAACTCCGGACACTCCTGCCAACCCTCCTTGCAGGCAACTCCGAACGAATAAGATCGGTTTTGAGATTGCAAATATACAAACATTTCTCATTTTTACAAAACTTATCGGGGAACTTTCGGTTTTCACTGAAAAATCCCTACCTTTACGTTGAATTTCATCCTTCGTTTTCATGCCTCGACAAAGCCCGAATACGTTCGGCTTTGCGCCCGGCTTAACGAAAACGTTACAAAAATTGCACGATGGCCATCGACGATATTGCGCTCACGCTGGTTCCGGGATTGGGAGTCAAGGGGGTCGTTCACCTGTTGGAGGTTTTCGGTACGGCGCAGGCGATCTTCGCCGCATCGGCCGATGAACTGTCCGGACGGGCGGAGTTGCGTCCCGACATCGCACGCAGCATCGCAGCCCGTAAAAGCCATCCGGAGGCCGAACGCGAACTGCGCCATTGCCGCCGGCACGGAATTACGCCCCTCGCGTCGACCGACGACGCCTATCCCGCGCTGCTGCGCGAAATTCCGGACTATCCCCATGTCTTATATATAAAGGGTAATGCCGAAGTCCTGTCGCAGCGCTGTCTCTCCATGGTCGGTACGCGCCGCATTTCGACCTACGGCCAGCGGCTTTGCGACGAGCTGGTGCGGGGACTGACACGCATCCCGCAGGTCGTAGTGGTCAGCGGCCTGGCCTTCGGGGTGGACGTGGCCTGCCATCGTGCGGCGTTGGCGGCAGGAATCCCGACCGTGGGCGTACTGGCAAACCCGCTGCCCGATGTGACACCGGCGCAGCACACCTCCGTAGCGCTCGACATGATCGAACGGGGCGGGGCGCTGATTTCGGAACTCCACTCGCAGAGCAAACAGCGGGGAACGTTCTACCTCGCACGCAACCGCATTATCGCCGGATTGAGTGCCGGCACGGTAGTCATCGAATCGCCCGCCTCGGGCGGATCGCTCGCCACGGCGCACTACGCCGACGGATACGACCGCACGGTCATGGCGCCTCCGGGACGAACGACCGATGCCAACTCGTTCGGCACCAACTCCCTGATCCGCAACCGCAAGGCGCTTCTGATCCGCTCGGCGGACGACATCGCCGAAGAGTTGCAATGGGAGTTCGCGCTCTCCCGCGACGAAAAGACCGCTCCCGCACCCACGCCCGAACTGACGGCCGAGGAGCGGGAGGTGCTGTCGCTGCTGGGCGACGAACCCCGCACGCTGGCCGAACTGATCGCCGCGAGCGGCCGCGACTACGCCGCGCTGAGCGTCCTGCTCATGGGGCTCGAACTCTCGCAGGCGGTCCGGCAGCTGCCCGGCAACCGTTACGAACGTTTTCGATAAGCCGAGAGCAGAGCCGAACTTGTTCGGGCTATGCCGAGGCGGGAAAACGAAGAAAGAAATTCAACGAATCCGATAAACCGCGCACGATGAAACTGATCGATACCCACTCGCACCTCTACGAACCGGAGTTCGACGACGACCGTGAAGCGGCTGTCGCACGGGCCCGCGAGGCCGGCGTCGCGGCGCTGCTGCTGCCCGCCATCGACACCGCGAGCGACCGCCGGCTCTTCGACCTCTGCCGCAGCCACCCCGAATACTGCTTCCCGATGATCGGGCTGCACCCCACGTCGGTCAACGACAACCCCGCCTGGCGCGAGGAGCTGGCCCGCGTGGAGCGTTACCTGCTCGACCCGCCCGCAGGCATCCGCTTCTGCGCGATCGGCGAAATCGGGCTGGACTACTATTGGAGCGACGCCTTCGTCGCCCAGCAGACCGAGGCCTTCGTCGCCCAGCTGCGGCTGGCCGCACGATTCGACCTGCCCGTAGCGATCCACACCCGCGCGGCGTGGGACGACATGTGCCGGATCATCGAAGCCGAGACGGAGCGCGCCCGCGCCGACGGCCGTCGGCTGCGGGGCGTCTTCCACGCCTTCTCGGAGGGTGCCGCCGCCTTCGAACGGCTGTGCGGCTGCGGCGATTTCCGCTTCGGCATCGGCGGTACGGTCACGTTCAAAAAGAGCGGCGTGGCCGAGATCGTCCGCACGATGCCGCTCGATAGGATCGTACTCGAAACCGACTGCCCCTACCTGACGCCCGCACCCTACCGCGGGCAACGCAACGAATCGGCCTACGTGCGGCTGGTCTGCGACAAGATCGCCGAGCTCAAAGGCCTCGCCGCCGAAACGGTCGCCGCCGCGACGACGGCCAACGCCGAAGCGCTGTTCGGCATCCGTTACACGGAAAAGAATACAGAACGACGATGAAAAAGATAAAAATCACGGTCGTCCGCAAGGTTTGCCACCGCGACCTGATCGAACGCTACGAAAATCCGATCGACCATGCATGCGACATGCGCGAGGGACAGGTCTTCGTCGCCGATGGCTGGCAGCGCCCCGACGGGCTCTGCGAAAGCGCGTGGCAGACGATCTCGCCCTTCGTCATGACTCTGGCGCACGGAGGGACGGACCTCTACGACGGCTGGATGAAGAATCCCGCCTCGGCGATGATCTCGTGCAACGACGGTTTCCGGTCCGTGAGCTTCCTGATAGAAACCTTAGATTAGCAAAGGAAAACGATATGCTCTCCTCCATCCTCATCATCTATACCGGCGGAACGATCGGCATGAAGACCGATCCCGCCACGGGTGTGCTCGTGCCGTTCGACTTCCGCGGCATCTACGACGAATTTCCTGCGATCCGTTCGTTGCAGGTACGCATCGACGTGCAGTCGCTCACGCCGGTCATCGACTCGTCGAACGTCACTCCGGCGCTGTGGCTCCATCTGGCGGAGCTCATCCGCGACAACTACGCGCGCTACGACGGATTCGTCGTCCTGCACGGCACCGATACGATGTCCTACACCGCTTCGGCGCTGAGTTTCCTGTTGGAGAACCTCGCCAAGCCGGTCGTCTTCACCGGCAGCCAGATCCCGATCGGCGTACTGCGCACCGACGGACGCGAGAACCTTATCACGGCGATCGAAATCGCCGCTGCGCACGACGCGGAGGGACCGCTCGTGCCCGAGGTGTCGCTCTACTTCCAGAACCGGCTGTTCCGCGCCAACCGCACCGTCAAGCAGAGCGCCGAGGAGTTCGCCGCATTCCGCTCCTACAACTATCCGGCGCTGGCCGAAGTGGGCGTCAATATCACCTTCCACCGCGACTACATCCACCGCCCGGCACATGCCGACGCCGAACTCCGGGTCGCCGCAGCACTGGACGACCGCGTGCTGGTCATCCGTCTTTTCCCCGGTCTGCGCGAACAGGTGCTCCGCGCCATGCTCTCGATCGAAGGGCTGCGGGCCGTAGTGCTGGAAACCTACGGCGCCGGCAACGCCCCCACGGCACCGGAATTCATCCGCGCCGTGCGCGAAGCCGTCGCACGGGGCCTGCTCGTCATGAACGTGACGCAGTGCAGCGGCGGCAGGGTCGCCATGGAGCTCTACGAAACCGGCCGGCAGTTGCAGGAGGCCGGCGTCATCTGCGGCCACGACATCACCACCGAGGCGGCCATCGCCAAACTGATGTACGTGCTGGGGCAAAATCTCCCCGCAGAACGGACGCAGCGACTTCTGCGACACGCTTTGCGCGGAGAATTTACCGATGCCGGCATTGCATAAACCGAATTTTTTTTCTATATTTCGCACAGTTTAGCTGCCAAAATGAAAGACTCACCGGTTGCAGACCAGACGAAACGCAAGACAAAATATTGATTCTCAGATTTTTGTCAGGCAGAGTCGTCATGTAACGGGAAACTTGCCTGAAATCGGTGGAACGAAGCATTTCGGGCGAAAACGGACGGAAAATGAAAAATAACCGAAAAAAATTGACGGAATAAGACCCAAAACCGAACTTAAAACAACAGCAAGCAATAGCAAAAAACACTAAACAAATTTTATTAATTAATTAATCGTATGAAAAAACTTTTTTTGATTCTGTCAGTGGCCATGTTCTCGCTTGGCACTGTTGATGCCTTCGCTCAGGACAACGCAAACGAAGGAGCCGCAACCGAGCAGGCAGCTGCAACCGAGCAGGCAGCCGTTGCCGAAACGACGACCGTCGCCGATGTCGACGCCGAAGCCACGATCGCTGGCGAGTCGATGCACCACGTGATGATGCAGAAGTTCCTCGAAGGCGGTTGGGCCTGGATGCTCCCGATCCTGATCTTCCTGATCATCGGTCTGGCTGTCGCCATCGAGCGTATTCTCTACCTGTCGCTCTCGACGATCAACTCGAAGAAATTCATCGCACAGATCGAAGAGGCGCTCAAAAACGGCGGCATCGACGCTGCCATGGAGGTTGCCCGCAACACCCGCGGCCCGATCGCTTCGATCTACTATCAGGGTCTTCTGCGTTACAACCAGGGCCTCGACGCCGTCGAGAAGTCGATCGTATCCTACGGTTCGGTTCAGACGGGCCAGATGGAGTCGGGCCTGACGTGGATCGGTCTGTTCATCGCACTGTCGCCGATGTTGGGATTCATGGGTACCGTCGTCGGCATGATCGACGCATTCGACGCCATCCAGGCTGCGGGCGACATCTCCCCGACGCTGGTTGCCGGCGGTATCAAGGTCGCCCTGTTGACGACCCTCATGGGTCTGATCGCTGCGGTTATTCTTCAGCTGTTCTACAACTATATCGTTTCGAAGATCGATTCGCTCGTAAACGAAATGGAAGATACGTCGATCACGCTGACCGACATCCTGACGGCTTACAACAAGAAATAATCCAGCGTAAAAAGAACATTATTCAATTATGAAGAAGATTTTAAATATCATATTGGGTGTTCTGCTGGCCGTGATGGCGGTTCTCGGAATCTACGCAATAGCCACAGGGGGTTCGGAGGCTTCGATCAGCCTGAACCTGATCTGGTGTTACGTCCTGCTGGCTCTGGCGATTGCTTCCGCTATCTTCTGCGCCATCTTCGGTATGATTCAGAACCCCGCGGGAGTCAAGGGGACGCTCCTTTCGTTCGCCTTGATCGTCGTAGTGGTACTGGTATCCTATTTCATCGCTGCCAGCCACGACATCGTGATCCCGGATTTCGCCAGCGGCGGCGTCTTCCCTCGCACTCCGACGGTGATCGCCGACTGCGGTATCATCGTAACCTATGTCGCAATGATCGCGGCAGTCGTTGTCGCTCTCTATTCGGAGGTTGCGAAATTATTCAAATAAGAGAGGAGTAAACAATGGCAGGAGATAAAAGAAAAGTACAGGAGATCAATGCCGGTTCGATGGCCGACATCGCCTTCTTGCTGCTGATTTTCTTCCTTGTCGCCACTACCATGAACACGGATACGGGTCTGACGCGCGTCTTGCCGCCGATGCCCGATCCCAACCAGAAACAGGAGGATGTCAAGGTGAAGGAACGCAACCTTCTCTTGGTATTCGTTTCTAAAGGTAACAACATCATGGCGGGCGGCCAGCAAATGGACATCCACCAGCTGAAAGACAAGGCCAAGGAGTTTATCCTCAACCCGATGGAAGACGAAAACCTCCCCGAAAAAGAGGTGAAGGAGTTCGAACTTCCCGACGGCAGCAAGTGGAACTATCCCGTCAGCCTGGGCGTGATCTCCCTCCAGACGGACCGCGGCACCAGTTACGAAACCTACATCATGGTGCAGAACGAGTTGACACGCGCCTTCAACGAGGTGCGCAACGAGGTGGCCATGCGCAAGTTCGGAGTGAAATTCGAAGATCTGAACGAAGATCAGCGAAATATATTAACCAAGGCGGTTCCGCTGAAGATCTCGGAGGCCGAGCCGCGTAACGTGGGAGGAAAGAAGTAATGGCAGTAATGAAAAAGAAGGGCGGCAAAAGTCTGCCCCCGATCTCGACGGCATCGCTTCCGGACGTGATCTTCATGATCCTGTTCTTCTTCATGATTTCGACCACGATGCGCGATCAGGAGCTGTTGGTTCGCTACAAGCTTCCGACCGCGACCGAGGTGCAGAAATTGGAGAAGAAATCGCTCGTCAGCTTCATCCACATCGGCCAGCCTACGCCGATCATGCAGGCTAAATTCGGTACGGCGCCCCGTATCCAACTCAACGACTCGTATCGTACGGAGAAGGATATTCTGGACTTCATCGCCGCCGAACGCGACAAACTCAACGAGTCGGACCGAGCGCTGATGACCGTGTGTCTGAAAGCCGACGACCAGACGAAAATGGGTATCATCACCGACGTGAAGCAGGAACTTCGCCGGGCAAACGCCTTGAAGCTCTCTTACGCCGCTTCGAAGTCGATGGGATATTAAATCCCCGATCCTATACGAAAACGATCCGATGCAGCTGCATCGGATCGTTTTTTATATGCCGCGATCACATCCGCACCATCGTTCGGAAGAACTCGCGCTGTCCCGACCGGAGCGGCTCGAATCCCGTCGAGATTGCTCCGCGACACGGAGCGGCCGTATGCCGGCGGAACGCCGTGCCCGACCGCACCCGAACTCGGACCGTGCGCACAGACCTGCCCTTCGGCGGTGGAACCCGTCCCTTTTCCGCAACCGCAGCCGTCCCGCTCCGCCCCTCTTGCAGAAGCGGCCACGCAGCACAAGCGGGCGAAACAACAGCGTCCGCATTCCCACGTCGATCGTCTGTCTGTCCGATTCCTCGAAATACGATAAAATAGGGTAGCCGCACATCCCCGGCCGACCCGATCAGAAAAGTTCCAGCTGCCCCGATTCGTGATTGAACGTCAGCCGGTGATAGGGCGTCACCCCGTAACGCCTCACGGCGAGACGGTGTTCGCGCGTAGGGTAGCCCTTGTTCTTCGCCCAGCCGTACTGGGGGAACTCTTCGGCCAACCGCCGCATATACTCGTCGCGGTGCGTCTTGGCCAGCACCGACGCCGCCGCGATGTCGGCGTACTTGCCGTCGCCCTTGACGATGCACCGATAGGGAATATCGAGCGACGAACGGAAGCGGTTGCCGTCGATGGCGAGAAATTCGGGGCGTGTGCGCAGCTCCCCGACCGCCCGACACATCCCCTCGAACGAGGCGTTGAGGATGTTGATTTCGTCGATGCGTTCGGGCGGGACGGCAGCGACGGCCCACGCCACCGCCTCGCGTTCGATGATCGGCCGGAGCCGGTCGCGGTTGCGCTCGCTCATCTGCTTCGAATCGTTGAGCAGCGGATCGTGGAAATCGGGCGGCAGAATCACGGCCGCCGCGAAGACCGCACCGGCCAGACACCCCCGGCCCGCTTCGTCGCAGCCGGCTTCGATCCGTTCGTACTGATAACAGGTTTCCAACATCTTCCGATCGCCCCGCAGATGGATCCGAGGAGGAACAAAGTTACGAATTATTTACGACCATTCGTCATTTTTCGCTACTTTTGTCTGCGTATGAAATTCGGCGACATCATCCGGCAACCGCTTCCCGTAGCGACCTTCACGTTCCTCGTGGTCGTGATCGTCGCATTCGTGCGCGCATGGGTCACACAACGTTTCGCCGGCGAAATTCCGGCCGTCAGCGCCCCGCTGGGATACTATACCGCAGCATTCCGCCTGTCATGGCCGCTGCTGTCGGCGGCAGCGAGCATCGTCATGCTCTTCGTGGCCGGATTCCTCATCGGCCGCAGCAGCGTCCGCGCCGAACTCTACGCGACCCGCTGCTTCCTGGCCATGCCGCTCTTCGGCGTCGTGAGCTGCGGCGTTCTGCTGAGCAGCGACTACCTGACGCAGAGCCTCACGCTGCTGCTGCTGGTACTCGCATCGCGCAACTACTACAACAGTTTTCACCGCCACTACTGTTTCGACCGGATGTTTCGGGGATCGCTCTACGTGGGGCTGATCCCGCTGCTCTATGCGCCGGGCGCGGGGCTGCTGCTGCTCATCCCGCTCGTCGTCCTGCTTTTCCGGCGCACGCTGCGCGAAGCGGTCGTCGCGCTGTCAGGCGCGATCCTGCCGCTCTTTTTCGCCGGTTTCATCCATTGGGCGGCAGGCGGGAGATTCGACGGCCCCGTGCGGCAGGTCGCAGCGGCGATAACGAGCGATTCGGGATACCGATTTTTCGACGGGAATACGCTCTTTTCGCTCATCGCATGGGGAGTGATTTTCTTTTTGCTGATCTGTTCTGCCGCCGGTGTCCTGCTGGATATCCGTACGCTGAAAACCAAACCGCGTAATATCCTTTTTTACAATTTATACGTCTTGTGCGTCGTGGCCGGCATCTATTTTGTACCGTATTCTTCACCGGTTACACTGACCCTTGCGGCACCGGCCGCGGCTACGCTCATCCCCGTCGTGCTGACCAAATTCAACAGTGCGGCCGCATCGATGTTCTATACGGTTCTTATTTTACTGAGCCTCGTTCTCGGCCTGATATAGAGACACGAAAAGTCTCAATAGTAGCAAATATGGATTTTTGTATCGTTTGGCGATACATTTGTACAATTACGCATTGTATAATACAATGTTTTATTATACATTTGTCTTGCAAGCATATGGAGAGCCTCTTTTAAGTAGTTGTAATTAAAATTAAATCTTATGGCAAATTACGAACGCCACAGCTCCGGTTTACCGATGATCGTGAAATTCGTCGAGCATTTCCACAACGGAGTCCAGTCGCACACGCTGTCGCGTTATGCGATCGGATATATCGTCCGCGGAGAGAAGCACATTTATAACGGAGACAAACGGCAGACTATCTCGAAAGGGGACGTATTCTTCCTCGGAATCGGCACGCACTACACCGAAGAGGTGCCCGACGAAAGCAATACCTTCGAACAGATTCTCTTCTACTACCAACCGGCGGATCTGCACAAGATCCTGATGTACCTCAACCTCACCTACGGGTTGAACATCTCCTACAACCACGCATGTCCCGAATGCCAGGGCGCCAACGCCGTTTCGACGCCGGCATGGCAACTGTTGAAAGGATTTTTCAGCAATACGGCCAACTACCTCCGCGGCGAAGGGTTCCTCCACGACGAAACGGCGGAAAACATCAAGATGACCGAACTGGTCTACCTGATCGTCTCGCACGACGAATGCTGTCTGCGCAGCAAGATCCTCGGCAACATCGACACGGCGAAGGAGAATTTCGAACAACTGATGTACGACCACATCTTCGACGATATTTCGATCGACGAACTGGCCGCGCTCTGCAACCGGTCGCTCACTTCGTTCAAGAAGGAGTTCAAACGGGTGTTCCTGATGCCGCCGCACCAGTGGTTCATCCGCCAGCGGCTCATGCACGCGCGCATGTTGCTGATCTCGACCTCGAAGTCCATTTCGCAGATCGGCAGCGAGTGCGCGTTTCCCAACACGTCGCATTTCATCAAGCTCTTCAAGAAGGAATACGGGATGACGCCGGCGACCTATCGCAGCCGGCACAATGCCGAATTGAAGCCTACTCCCGAAATCGCAGCGGCGAAAGCCTGAAACACACGAAATCGAGCGCAACGGCCGGGAACGATGATTCCCGGCCGTTGCGCGTATCCGGAGCGTGCCGTCTCCCCACGCTCGGCGAAGGTCGCCGACACGCTGCCGAAACAGATTTTAAAAAATTATAATTTAATCCGTATTTAAAAAATTTCGATACGATTTGTCGGAAAAGAACGGATTTATCGATAAATTCATTACGAAATATTTGGATTATTGAAAAATCCTCTTTATTTTTGTCTTACACAAAGCGGAAATCTCCGCATCTCATTAACCTAACTAACCTAACCAAGAAATCCCCGAGTCGCCCGATTCCGGGATTTCTCTCTTTTCGTTCCGATATTTTTTCTTACCTTTATGGAACATTTCTCACCCTTTATTCAATGTTCAGTATGAAAAAATCACTTTCTCTGCTCCGGCTTCTCACGGCCGCAATCCTGTTATCCGCTTCGGGCGGCTGTTCCGAAACCAATGACCCCGACCCCGAGGGGGGGGGTGATCCGCCCGTAAAAGAGCCTGTAACTTACACTATTACCCTCGGAGAGACCTCCGAACAAGGAGCTGCGGTGAAGGTCACGCCCTCCGACGAAACGGCGACCTACTACTGCGGCATCCACAGCGAGGCGTCGCTGCTGGGAATCCCCACCGCCACGCTGCTCAGGCAGATCGCATCGCTCGACGACCTCGACGAACGGCTCCACACCGGCACCGAGGAGTTCACTATCGCCGAAACGCTCACGCCCGTCACCTCCTACAAAATCGTCGTGGCGGGTTACGACGACAAGGAGTTCACGGGCGACATCGCCCTGAGCGAAGCCTTCGCCGTCGAACCGCCCGCAGGGCCTGCGGCCTTCACCTTCGAGGTCAAGGAGAAGAGCTTCGACAACACGGTCATCGACATCACGCCGCTGGCGGCCGAAGTCCCCTACTTCGCCGAGGTGAAGGAGGCTGCCGTCTGCGATGCGATGACCGACGACGCGATTATCTCCGAGATACTCAATCTCTACGGCTCCATGGCCGAATGGTTCACCTACACGGGCCCTACGACCATTACGTCGAGCGGCGACTTCGGCACGCTCGTCCCCGGCACCGACTACTATGTGCTGGCATTCGGCTATGCCGACGGAGCAGCTGCGACCGAACTGACCAAACACAAGTTCACTACCGATCCGGAGGGCGATCCCACGGCCAACACCTTCGCCTTCGACATCTCCGGTGTCACGGCGCGCAGCGCTTCGATTCAGGTCGAACCCTCCGACAAGAGCGTCCGCTACATCTGGGACATCGTCACCGACGCCGAATATAAGAAATACGGCAGCAACGCCGAGGGCATCCGGAGCTATCTGGCCGACTACATCAAAGGCCAGATCGACGACTTCTTCACCACGCCGGAGGAGGTCGTTTCGGTCATCGGCGTGCGCGGCGACCAGTGGTTCGACTATGAGCAGCTCAAACCCGCCACGACCTACTACGTGTGGGCGGCCTGCGTCGACGCCGCAGGCAATGCCACGGCCACACCGGCAGTAAGCCCCGCTTTCACCACCGAAGCCGCCGTCGTATCGACTGCTACCGCCACCGTCGAATTCGAGAAATACTACAACGGCAGCGAACTTTACGCAATCGACGACGTGACCTATAAGAATTACAACAACAAAGCCTACCTCCCCGCCAAGGTCCTCCATTCGGCCGACGCTGCCAAATGGTACACGCTCTACACGGTCACCGACGTGGGCGACACGGAACTCTACACCGACGACCTGCTGATCCAGTACCTCGTCACGCAGGGAACCCCCGACGGAGAAGAGCGCCGCTACGGCCTCACATGGAACGCGAAGGCCTATATCCTCGCCGTGGCGCAGGATGCCGAAGGCCACTACGGCCCCGTCTTCCGCAAGAGCATCACGCCCTCTCTCAGCGGCGTTTCCCCGATCAGCGACCTCGGATTCGTGACCGCCGACGCCGGAACGCAAAGTACACCGGTCATGCTGCGTGCCGTAACACCGGCCGCACCGCTCAAACGGACGGCGCACGTCGTCCGCTGACGGAGCGCCGCAGCCGATAGAAAGCCCCCTGCCGCAGCATTGCAGCAGGGGGCTTTCTATCGGAGAAGGGGATGCCGGACGTACACCGCCGGATCAATGTGCATCGAGCCAGTTCTCGCCCACACCGCATTCGGCGATCAGTTTCACTTTGAGATGCGCCGCCTGCTCCATCGCCTCGGTGACGATTTCGCGCACGCGGTCCAACTCGCTGCGCAGCGTGTCGATCACCACTTCGTCGTGCACCTGCAAAATCATCTGCGAGCGGATTCCTTCGCGGCGGAACGCTTCGGCGATATGCACCATCGCGATCTTCATGATGTCGGCCGCACTGCCCTGAATAGGGGCGTTGACGGCATTGCGTTCGGCCAGCCCGCGCGCCACGGCATTGCGCGACGCGATGTCGTTCAGGTAACGCCGCCGCCCGAAGATCGTCGTCACGTAACCCACCTCGCGCGCCCGCTCGACCACATGCTCCATATACTCCTTCACCTTGGGGTAGGAGGCGAAATAGCCCTCTATGATCTCTTTGGCCTCCTTGCGCGGAATGTCGAGCCGTTGGCTCAACCCGAAGGCCGAGATGCCGTAGATGATGCCGAAATTGGCCGTCTTGGCCTTGCGCCGCTCGTCGCCCGTCACCGTATCGATCGGTTTGCCGAAGAGCCGCGCGGCCGTCGCGGCATGGATGTCCTCGCCGTGCTCGAATGCCGCGATCAGCGCCTCGTCGCCGCTCAGATGCGCCATCAGGCGCAACTCGACCTGACTGTAATCGGCCGACAGCAGCACATGGTCGTCGTCCGACGGGATGAAGGCGCGGCGAATGGGCTTGCCCAGTTCGTCGCGGATCGGAATGTTCTGCAAGTTGGGATTGGTCGACGACAACCGTCCGGTAGCCGTCACGGCCTGGTTGAACGAGGTATGAATCTTCCCCGTGCGGCGGTTGACCAGCTGCGGCAGTGCCTCGACGTAGGTCGAAAGGAGCTTCTTCACGCCGCGGTATTCGAGGATCAGGTCGATGATCCGGTGTTTGTGCGCGAATGTTTGCAGATACTCTTCGTCGGTGCTGAACTGCTTCGTGCGCGTCATCTTGGGCTTCTCGGCGATGCGCATTTTGGCGAAAAGCACCTCGCCCAACTGCCGCGTGGAGTTGATGTTGAGCGACGCCTCGCCCGCTTCGCTGCGGATATCGGCTTCAAGCTGCGCCATGCGGCGGTTCAGTTCCACGGCGTAATGCGCCAGCGCGTCGCAGTCGATGCGCACGCCGGCCATCTCGACGTCGGCCAGCACCTCGATCATCGGCTCCTCGATGTCGAAATAGAGATCGTGCAGCCCCGCCTCCTCGATCTGGGGAAGCAGCGCCCGTTTGAGCCGCAGCGTCACGTCGGCGTCCTCGGCCGCATACTCGGCCACGCGCTCCACGCCCACCAGATCCATCGTCAGCTGACGTGGCCCGCGCCCGATGAGCGTTTCGATCTCGATCGGCTTATAGTTGAGGTACTTGGCCGCCAGTGCATTCATGTTATGGCGCGACTCGGGATCGAGCAGATAATGGAGGATCATCGTATCGTACTTCGGGCCCCTCACCGCCAGACCGATACGCCGCAGCACCATCAGATCGAACTTGATGTTCTGGCCGATCTTGGCGATCGTTTCGTCCTCGAACAACGGACGCAGCAGCCCGGCATACTCCGGCGTCGAACGTTCGTCGCAGGGCACATACCAGGCCTCGTGCGGCACGACGGCGAACGACATGCCCACGATGCGGTCGTTGAAGAGGTCGAAACCAGTCGTCTCCGTATCGAAACAGAACTCCGGATAACGGCGTATCTCGGCGATCATCGCGCGCAGTTCGTCGGCCGTGCGGACGATCCGGTAGTCGTGAGGCGTCGTCTGCGCACTCTCCATCTCGGGTTCGGCAGGCAGCGCATCCGTTTCGTCGACCTCCTCATCGTCCGCCACGGGCGCTGCCGCCGCAGGCGCCGGATCGGCCGGTGCGAAGAGATCGCCCTGCCCGACCAGCGCCGCCTTCTTGGCGGCAGCCGATTTGGCCCGCGCCATCTCGGCCAGCTGACGCTGCGGGTCCTGCCGCGGCCCGTCGCTCTCTTCGAGCGGCGCCACGTTTTGCAGATCGCGCAGGAACATCGTGAAATCCAGTTCGGCGAAAAGCGCACGCAGTTCGTCCAGATTGGGCGGACACATCGTCAACTCCTCGGGGCGGAATTCGATCGGCACGTCCAGCCGGATCGTCGTGAGCCTCTTGGCAAGCAGCAATTTGTCGCCCCACGCGGCGATGCTCTCGCCCTGCCTGCCCTTGATCCGCTCCACGTTGGAGAGAATGTTCTCGACCGTTCCCCACGTCTGCACCAGCTTGCAGGCACCCTTCTCGCCGATGCCCGGCACGCCGGGAATATTGTCCGAGGCATCGCCCCACAACGCCAGCACGTCGCGCACGAGCGTCGGATCGTCGAATCCGTAATGTGCGCGGATGGCGTCGCAGTCGACGATCTCGATGCCGTCGCCCTTCTGCTTGTAGAGCTTGCAGCAGGGGCGCACGAGCTGCCCGTAATCCTTGTCGGGCGTCACCATGAAGACCTCGTACCCTTCGGCGGCAGCCTTCTGCGACAGGGTACCGATCACGTCGTCGGCCTCGAATCCCTCGACTTCGAGCACCGGCACGCACATCGCATCCAGAATCCGCTTGATATAGGGGATCGACAGAGCGATGTCCTCCGGCGTGGCGGGACGGTTGGCCTTGTATTCGGGGTAGAGTTCGCGGCGGAAACTTCCGCCCTTTGGATCGAACGCCACACCCAGCAGGTCGGGATTTTCGCGTTTGAGGATGTCGCGCAGGAACTTCACGAAACCGAAAACGACCGACGTATTCATCCCCGTACGGTTGCGCATCGGCCGCGTCAGAAACGCATAATAGTATTTATAGATCAGTGCGTAGGCATCGACCAGAAACAGTTTTTTCATCACTATCCGATTTGTGGCGCCGCAGTCCGGTCGGGCACAGGTTGCGCGGCCGGCAGCCGGCACCGTTAGTTGTTGTCGTCGGCGACCCACTCGGCGTAGGAGGTGGCCGTCTCGTGGAGTCGGAGCGCATAAAGTTCCACTCCTTCGGGCAGCCGCGGCGCGATGCGGGCGGCGAAGTCGGCGAGCATGTTCTCGCACGTCGGCTGGTAATCGACGCACACGATCCGTTCGAACCGCGTGCCGAGCGCTTCCGCAAACGCCTCGCCGGCAGGCGTGCGGCGCATGACGAAGGCGTGGTCGAGCCGCTGCACCACCTCTTCGCCGACGATCCGTTTGAGCTGCCCGAAATCCATGACCATGCCCAGCTTGGGATTCCGTCCGTCGCAGACCGGAACGCCTCGCACGGTCACGAACAACCGGTACGAATGGCCGTGTATTTCGCGGCACGCACCGTCGTAACCTTCGAGCAGGTGCGCCGCCTCGAACGAGAACTCCTTGGTAAGTCTTATCTTCGTCATACGTTTATCCTTTTTCACGAAGCGGGCCGGAATGACGCTTCATTTCGGCCCGTCGGATCGTGTTTTCACACCGAACGGACGCCGAAACGTCCGCTCCGAACTTCCGTCCGTCTTGCTGCGGTCAATCGTGGAGGCAATCGACGTAAATCTGACGCTGGAACGCTTCGTTCAGCGAGATGTAGGTCTGTGTGGTCGAAATGCCCGGAATGGCCAGAATCCGGTCGCAGAGCGTCGTCATCAGGTGCTCGTTGTCGACGCAGTACAATTTCACGAAAAGGTTGTACGTCCCCGTGATGAAATGGCACTCCACGATTTCGGGAATCTGTTTGAGCCGGTCGACCGTCTGCATGAGGATCGACACGTCCTGCAAGCGGATGCCGATGTAGGCGCAGACGTCGAAACCGAGCATCTTGGGATCGACCACCAGCCGGCTGCCGAGGATCACCCCCGACTCGTCGAGCTTCTTGATGCGCTGGTGGATGGCCGCTCCCGAGATGCCGCATTTGCGGGCGATTTCCAGAAAGGGCATACGCGCATTGGTAATCAGATATTTGAGAATTTTCCGATCGATCGCGTCGATAACAATCTGTGACATAATTCCTCCTTATTCTTATTGTAACACATTCAGTTCCCTGCCCACCTTGACGAAGGCGGCGATACAGCGGTCGAGCTGTTCGACGGTATGTCCCGCCGAGACCTGCACGCGGATGCGCGCCTGCCCCTTCGGCACGACAGGGTAGTAGAACCCCGTGACGAATACGCCCTCCTCCTGCAAACGCGCAGCGAAATCCTGCGACAGCTTGGCGTCGTAGAGCATCACGGCGCAGATGGCCGACTGCGTGGGCTTGATGTCGAATCCGGCGGCCATCATCCCCGCACGGAAATGCTCCACGTTGGCCACCAGCCGATCGTGCAGTTCGTTGCTCTGGCCGAGGATCTTGAACAGTTCGATGCCGGCGCCCACCACGGCAGGGGGCAGCGAGTTGGAGAAGAGGTAGGGCCGCGATCGCTGCCGCAGCATGTCGATGATCTCGCGGCGGCCCGTCGTAAATCCTCCCACGGCACCGCCGAAGGCTTTGCCCAGCGTACCGGTCAGGATGTCGACCTCGCCGCGCAGATCGTAAAGTTCCGTGATGCCGCGCCCCGTAGCGCCCAGCACGCCGGCCGAATGGCATTCGTCGACCATCACCAGCGCGTCGTACTGCCGCGCCAGGCGGCATATCTCGTCCAACGGAGCGGCATTGCCGTCCATCGAGAAGACCCCGTCGGTGCAGATCACGCGGAAGCGCTGCGCCTGCGCACGTTTGAGGCAATCCTCCAACGCCTCCATGTCGGCATTGGCGTAGCGGTAGCGCACCGCCTTCGAGAGCCGCACGCCATCGATGATCGAAGCGTGGTTCAGCGCATCCGAGATGATGGCGTCCTGCTCCGTGAAGAGCGGTTCGAAAACGCCGCCGTTGGCGTCGAAGCAGGCGGCGTAGAGAATCGTGTCCTCCGTGCCGAAATAATCGGCGATCGCACGTTCCAGCTCCTTGTGAATATCCTGGCAGCCGCAGATGAACCGCACCGACGACATGCCGAAACCCCGTTCGTCCATGGCCCGTTTGGCCGCTTCGATCAGGCGTTCGTCGTCCGAAAGACCCAGATAGTTGTTGGCGCAGAAATTCAGCACGGAGCGGCCCGCGACTTCGATCTCGGCACGCTGCGGAGAGGCGATCACCCGTTCGGTCTTATACAGTCCCGCCGCCTTGATATCAGCGAGTTCCCGTTGGAGATATTCCTTGATTTTCCCGTACATCGACTAAAAGTTTTAAGATTTCATTGAAGATATCTTATGATCTGAAAGCAAAGGTAAAAATTTAAAATGAAAAACGCCGGTTTTCGATCCTGTTTTTGTCCGGAATCATAAAAAAACAAATGTTTTCGCCGCGGTTTATCTTTTGATACTTTGGCTTGATTCAAAAGCACAGAAGAAATCGATTCTTACTTCGGGAAGTATCCCGTACTTTCGATTCGGCGTTTCCTGCAAGGAGCAAGTTTACCACCTTTTGGCGCCAAAAGTGTCCGCAGGGCACCTCCGTCGGGATCGGACAAAGGCTGTCACTGAGCGATCACTAAAGACTCCGCTTGTCGCACGATCGCTCCGGGCGTTCCATCCTTTGTCCGATCCGTTGCCTCCTCCGGTGCAATGCGGAGGCTGTTGTGCGCTCCACGCAACGATGGTTTATTCCGATGTAATTCTTCTATACTCGATTCAGCAGGCCTCCGGCCTGCCGGATCGCACTGCGAAAATAGCGGATGAAGCGACGGTAATCGGAAAGCAGGGAACAGCGACGTTTTATAAAAGATGATTCATCCTCTGCAAATCTACGGTTCAAGCAGGATCGATCTTTCCGTTTCCCGTGAAAAAACGGCGGAAGGAGACTTCCTTCCGCCGTTCGAAATAGGTTTTCCGAGATCACTCCGCAACGGGCTTGCCGTCGCGCACGAGCGTCATCTCGCGCACCAGATATCCCGCATCGGCGAACTTGTCGATGATGAACAGCACGTAGCGGATATCGACCGAAATAGTGCGTTGCAACTCCGGCTCGAAAGCCACGTCGCCCGACATCGCCTCCCAGTTGCCGTCGAAGGCCAGCCCCAGCAGCTCGCCGCGGCCGTTCATGATCGGCGAACCGGAGTTGCCGCCCGTAATGTCGAGATTCGCCAGAAAAGCGACCGGCAGTTCGCCCCGCCCGTTGGCATAGGCGCCGAAATCCTGCGCGGCATAGAGCTCTTTGAGCTTGTCGGGCACGGAGAACTCCGTCGGATTCTTCGGGTCCTCCTTCTCCATGACGCCGCGCAGCGTCGTATAGTAGTGGTAGGTCACGCCGTCGGCCGGATCGTAGGGCAGCACCTGCCCGTAGGTAAGGCGAATCGTGAAGTTGGCGTCCGCCGCCCACGCGCGGTCGGGGTACTGCCTCATCAACCCTTCGATATAGAGACGATGTCCGTCGGCGTAGTTGCGGTTCGCCTCCTTCTGCGCCTGCTGCAATTCGAGCATCTTGCCCGTTACCGACAGCGCCAGCAGCGCCGCAGGGTCTTCGTCGAGCCGTTCGCGCGAAAAGCGGTCCACGAACTCCAATGCCCGCGTCTCGTCGGCGAACACCGAATTGTCGTAGAGGTAATCGACCGCGGCGTCCAGATCGTCAAACTGCCCTTCGGCCGCAACGAATACGTCGGGCAACTCCTTGACATGCTCCATCACCAGTTCGAACATGCGGCGCGCCACACGACGGTCGGTAGCGGGGTTGTAGTCCTTGTAGAAGCCGCGCAGCCGCTCTTTGAGCGCCTCCGGATCTTCGAGCTTCTTGCCCTTCTTGCCGATTGCGGCGATCACGTAGGAGGCCGGCGTCATGATTTCGACCGAGCGCTGCAACGCCTCGTTGAGGTACTGCTGTGCAGCATAGGCTTCGTTGCTCGCAGCTATCGCGTCGCGGATCATCCCCAACGCCTCGTCATAACGCTTCCCGTCTACGCTGTTCGCCTCGGCCCATTGCTGGAAGGCGCGTTCCTGCTCCTGCTTCTTGCGCTTCACGTCGAGCCGTTCGATGCCGCGCGACATCCCCATGGCATTCTTCCAATAGTTCGACGACTGGGCGTATTTCGAGGCGTACTGGATGCGCACCTTGTCGCTCGCGAGCATGTCTTCGGCCAGGATCTTCTGCCGCTCGCCGCGGATGAAGATGCGCTGCGGATTGGTGATCGTGAGCATCCGGTCGATCTCATACGAGGTCATGTACCGCTGCGTCGAGCCGGGGAAGCCCATGATCATGGCGAAATCTCCCTCGTCGTACCCGTCGAGCGAAATGCGCAGGTATTCGTCGGCGCGATAGGGGACATTCTTCGTCGAATACTCCGCCGGACGGTTGTCCTTGCCGGCGTAGATGCGGAACATCGAGAAATCGCCCGTATGGCGCGGCCACATCCAGTTGTCGGTGTCGCCGCCGAACTTGCCGATCGAATTGGGGGGCGTACCCACCAGACGGATATCCTTGTAGACCTCCATCGCAAAGGCGAAATACTGGTTGCCGCCGAAGAAGGGTTTGACCGAGATCTCCATGCCGGGGTACTCCTTGCCGAAGCGTTTGCGCACCTCGGCGACCTGTTTCTTCACCAGTTCGGCGCGCTCCTCGCCCATGGCCGTCGACGGCACGGCACCCAGCACGTCGGCCGTCACGTCGGCGATACGGCGGACGAAACGCACTTCGAGTCCGGGGGCGGGAAGCTCCTCGGCACGCGAACGCGCCCAGAATCCGTTTTTCAGAAAGTCGTGCTCGACCGACGACAGCGACTGGATGGCGCCGTAGCCGCAGTGATGGTTCGTCAGCAGCAACCCCTCGGGCGAGACCACCTCGCCCGTACATCCCGCACCGAAGATGACGATCGCATCTTTGAGCGACGAACGGTCGGCGGCATAAATCTCCTCGGCCGAGAGTTCGCACCCCTTGGCCCGCATGTCGGCGATATTCATCTTTTGCAAATAGGGCAGCAGCCACATTCCCTCGTCGGCGGCCGCCGTCGCGGCGAAGAATGCCGCGAACAAAAACATCGAAAATTTTTTCATAGGTATTGATCTGTCATTTATTTTTCCCTGTCCGATCCGCAGACGGCGAAGACGAACGCAAACGGGCCGCCGCACCGCGCCGTCAGCCGATCTCGATCATGCGGCGGATCGACCGCTCGGCGGCGCGCCGCACCTGTTCGTCGATCACCACCTCGGGCGACTCGTTTTCCAGACAGGCGGCGATGCGTTCGAGCGTCACCATCTTCATGTAGACGCAGTTGTTGCAGCCGCACGTATCGTCGTCGGGAGGCGCCGGAATAAAGCGTTTGCGGGGATAGCGGCGCTGCATCTCCGCGAGGATGCCCGCTTCGGTCACGACGATGAACTCCTGGGCGTCGCTGCGGCCGCAATAGTCGAGGATCGCTGCCGTCGAACCGACGAAATCGGCTACCGCCGTGATATAGGCGCGGCATTCGGGATGCGCGACGACCTCGGCCCCAGGGTGCTCCTCGCGCAATGCGAGCAGTTTTTCGAGCGAAAACTCCTCGTGCACGTGGCAGGCGCCGTCCCACAGCACCATGTTGGTGCGTCCCGTGAGTTTCTGCACGTAGGCGCCCAGATTGCGGTCGGGTGCGAAGAGGATCGGCTGTTCGGCCGGAATCGACTCGACGACCTTCAAGGCGTTGGACGACGTGCAGCAGACGTCGGTCTGCGCCTTGATCTCCACCGACGTATTGACGTACGAAACCACCGTATGGCCGGGGTAGCGGGCGCGGAAGCGGCGGAACGCCTCGGCCTCGCAGCCGTCGGCCAGCGAGCAGCTCGCTTCGGGCACGGGGATGAGCACCTTCTTGTCGGGACAGAGCACCTTGGCCGTCTCGGCCATGAAATGTACGCCCGCGAAGAGAATCGTGCGGGCCTCCACCTTCTGCGCTTCGATCGACAGCGCGAGCGAGTCGCCCAGAAAATCGGCGACGGCCTGCACTTCGGGCAGCGTATAATAGTGGGCGAGGATCACGGCTCCCTTGCGGCGTTTGAGCTCTTCGATGCGGGAGAGGAGGTTATCGACCATCTTTTGTTTTTATTTTTTAATTCAATTTTAATTTAATAAAGAAAAAGAAGATTAATAATGCCTGTTGACAATGTCGATAAGTTTTCCGCGGAAAAAGTTATGCCGGTTCCGCAGTGGCATTTGTCGATTACTGTTTTTCCTTCTTTTCATTCAAATTATTGAACCGTAGATCGTTGAACTGAAAATTCAAAAGTAATCGACAATTGTCCGTAACTCTTTTCAACAAGTCGACAGTTATTTTTTCTCAACATTCCTTCATCTTTCGGCGGGTCGGGCGGCGCAACAAGTTTTCAAAACTTTTTCTTGGTTTTTCCGAAGTTTCGTACACACGGTGTTCTGTGCGATTCTGCAACTTTTCGACCCTCTTTTTTATTACGAGTTATTGCGGGATTGTACACAACTTCTCAACAGGTTTTCGCCATGTTTTCAACAACTTTTTCGGCGATCGAACGATAGAGGGATTCGACGGCCGGATCGGTTCCCGCGGCCGGACGCCCCTCTTCCGATCCGTCCATAACGGATTGAACGATCGGAATATCGCCCAGGAAAGGCACGTCGTTCTGCTCGGCGAAGGCGCGCGCACCCCCGTGGCCGAAGATGTAGTAACGGTTTTCGGGGAGTTCCTTCGGGGTGAACCAGGCCATGTTCTCGATGATGCCCACGACGGGAATTTCGATCTTGTCGGCGCGGAACATCTCCACGCCGCGCCGCACGTCGGCCACGGCTACCTGCTGGGGTGTCGAGACGATCACCGCACCCGTGACCTTCAACTCCGAAATGACGGCCAGATGCACGCCGCCCGTGCCGGGAGGAAGATCGACGAGCAGGAAGTCCAGCCCGCCCCATTTGGTCTGGTGGATCATCTGGCGCAGGGCGTTGGTCGCCATGGCGTCGCGCCAGATCAGTGCGTCGGAGGGTTTGATGAAGAAGCCGATCGACATGAGTTTGATACCCATCGCGTCGGCCGGCAGGATGCAATCCTCGCCGTCGATGCGTTCGGCATCGGGCAGATAACCCTCCACGCCGAACATTTTGGGCTGCGACGGTCCGTAAATGTCGGCGTCGAGGATGCCCACGCGGTAACCCATGTTGCGCAGCGTGAGCGCCAGATTGGCCGTGACGGTCGATTTGCCCACGCCGCCCTTGCCCGATGCGACGGCCAGCACCTTGCCGATACCGCCCGTGAAGGTATGCTGCGATGCCGCCGGCGCCGCTTTCGGCGCGGCTTCTCGGACGATGACGGCGACGTGTTCCCGGTCGAGGGAGAGCTCTCGGGCGATGGCCTCCTCGACCTGGCGTTTGATCTTCAAGGCGAAGGGGTCGCGCGCCTTTTCGAACCGGAGCGTGACGGTCACGCGGCCTTCGCCGGCGTCGATATGCTCCACCATGCCGCTCTCGACGATGTTCCGCCCGCTTTCGGGGTGGACGATGCGTGCGAGCAGCGCTTTGATTTTTTGCTCCATAACGTATCCGGAATATGACTTTTCCCGACAAAGATACGGATAAGCGAGGGCAATGTCAAATTTATTTGAACATTGCCGAGCGGGAGTTTTTTCGGCGAAGCCGGAGGGGACGATATTTTTAGGGATGCGGGTATGTGCGGCCGTTTGAAAAATTTCGTAAATTTGACGGAAGTGAAATCGAAAACCGAAGACGCGATGAATATCGAGGAGTTCAGGGAGTATTGCCTGTCGCTGCCGGGTGTGACCGAGAAGATGCCGTTTACCGCATTGAACGACGCTTACAGCCGCGACGTGCTCTGTTTTTATGTCGGGAGCAAGTGGTTCTGTTACGTCAATATCGTGCTCTTCGACCGCTGCTGCGTCAAGTCGACGCCCGAGGAGGCCGCGGAACTGCGTGCGCGGTACGAGGGCGTGCGTCCGGCATGGCACATGAATAAGCGGATGTGGAGCGACGTCTATTTCGGCAGCGACGTATCCGACGCACTCGTCTGTCGGCTGGTGGAGAACTCCTACCGGCTGGTACGCGATTCTCTTCCGGCGAAGGAACGCGAAACGTTGTAGTGCGAAGCGCCGCAAAACGGATTGTTTCGGCCGGGATACGAAATATTCCGGTAGCTTTTGCGTATATTTGCCTGCGGGACATCCCGATGCGGAACGTCCGAGGCGTTTTCGACCGGCGGAAGCGGTGCTTGCCGGCGGCGGGAAAACGACTGTTGAAAACAAAACATAAAACTCGATAATTATTTGTAAAACAGTTTGAATATGAATTTTTCGAAGACCTTTCTGGCCGGCCTGCTGGCCTTCGTCGTGGGCAATATCCTCATTGCCGTGTTGTGGAGCCTCTTCGTCATGGGGATCGTCGGTGCGCTGTCGGCGACGACCGGTATCGACGACAATTCGATTCTGCGGATCGACCTTTCGGAGAACATCGTCGAGGCGCCTCCCGCCGATCCTTTCGCCGGCGTCGATTTCCGTACGATGACTGCCACGCCCCACGTGACCCTGTTCGAGGCGCTGCGTGCGATCGATGCCGCCAAGAGCGATCCCCGCATCAAGGGAATCTATATCCGGCCCAACGGGCAGGGTACGGTCTCGATGGCCGTGTTGGAGGAGTTGCGTGCGGCGATCCTCGACTTCAAGCAGGAGAGCGGCAAGTTCGTGCTGGCCTACAACGAAGCCTACGGGCAGGGAGGCTATTACCTCGCCACGGCGGCCGACGGCGTCTATCTTCAACCCGAAGGATTGCTCGACTGGCACGGAATGGCCGTCAACACGCTATTTTTCAAGGGGCTGCTCGACAAGCTCGATCTCAAAGTCGAGGTGTTCCGTCCTACGGCCTGCAAGTACAAGAGTGCCGTGGAACCCTACATCCTCACGAAGCTGTCCGATGCCAATCGTGAACAGTTGGGGCAGCTGGTGCACTCGATGTGGAGCGTCATTGCGGGCGACGTGGCCGAGTCGCGCGGCCTGACGATCGAGATGCTCGACGAATACGCCGACGAGCTGTCGGCGATCCAGCCCGAAGATGCGTTGGCGAAGGGAATGGTCGACGGATTGAAATACGAGGACGAGATGAACGATCTCTTCGCCGAGGCGGGTGTCGAGGCGGACGGTAACGGTCAGTATCGTTTCGTATTGCTCGGCCGGTATGCTGCACAGGTAGGGCCCGACGTGCGGCACATGGGAGCGGATCGCGTGGCGGTGCTCTATGCCGACGGCCAGATCGTCGACGGCGAGGGCTACGACGCCGTTTACGGCAATACGCTGGCGGAGAAGATCCGACAGCTACGGCTGGACGATGGGGTGAAGGCGGTCGTCGTGCGGGTGAATTCGCCCGGCGGCAGCGCTCTGGCCTCGGACGTGATCTGGCGCGAAATGGAACTGCTCAAAGCCGAAAAACCGGTGATCGTTTCGATGGGCGCCTATGCAGCCAGCGGCGGGTACTACATCTCCGCTCCGGCGGACGCCATCGTGGCCGACCGGCTCACGCTGACGGGTTCGATCGGCGTATTCGGCATGTTGCTCGATGCGGGCGACGCCATGGAGCGGAAATTGGGCGTCACCGTCGATGCGGTCAAGAGCAACCGCTCGGCCGATTTGAGCATCTTCCGCGGACTGACTCCGACTGAGCGCGCCATGATGCTCAAAAGCGTGGATCGGGTCTACGAGACCTTTACGAACCTGGTCGCCGAAGGACGCAATCTGCCCGTCGAGGAGGTGCTCGATATTGCGGGCGGGCGCGTATGGAGCGGCGTCGATGCGCTCGAAATCGGGTTGATCGACTCTTACGGCGGCTTGAAGAGCGCCATTGCCGTTGCGGTCGACAAGGCCGGCCTGGGCGAGGAGTATTTCATCGAGGAGGTGCGCGAAGCGCCGCAGGGGCTGGCCGCCATTCTGGCCGCCCTCAACGCGCAGGTCGAGGCACACGTCGAACACACGGAGCTTTTCGATCTCTACGACGAGTACCGCCACGTCCGTAACGCGCTTTCGCAGCAGGGTGTCCTGACCTATTGTCCCTACGTCTTCTCGTTCGAGTAGCGCGTTCGTATTCCGAAACGGGATTCACCCCTGCCGCAGCATGTCGCGGCAGGGGTGAATTCGTAAGGGAAAGGGCTCAAAGAGGCGACGATCCGGCGTCGCGGACGAGATTGGTAAATTCGACGGTACCGGCATAGCTGCCTGCGATCGTATGCGGCCGGGCCTCGTTGTCGTCGACGAAGCGGTAGACGATCGAATATCTCTTTCCGTTGCGTTCGACGACGATTTCTCCCTCCGTACAGGGAGCCATTTCGGTCAGCCGTACCTGGTTCGCTTCATTGGTCAACATTCGGTACCAGCTTCCTTCGAAGAGCGGATCGCCGCCGGAAGGCCGGATCAGGGTGCCGGCTATGACCGCTCCTTCGCCGAGTTCCGGTAAATCGGGCGACGTATTCCCTTCTCCGGCGATCGCATACCGACCCTCGATCGCACCCGTCCGTTGCGTATCGGCGCCGACGCACAGCGTCAGCATCAAGTTGTCGATTTCACGCTGCGCAAGGTCGCCGTAAAGATTCAGTTGCAGCAGCCGCAGCGTATTCGGCAGTCGGTCGTCGGCATAGAAGGTCGCGCTCGCGACGGCGAGCGAAGGGCGTACGTCGCGTTCGAGGGTGGAGAGCGGTGAAGACGATTCGGAATGTGCCGCCTGTGTCACGGAGACTTCGAAAGGATCGGCGTCTTCTCCTGTGAACAGAATCGTCGCCGAACGCGGCGAAGCCGTTCGGTTGGGCATGGCTGTCGCGCGGAGCGTCGCGTCGTTGTCGCTCTTGATCGTCATCCATGCGGCTTCGCAGGTCGCCGTCCACGCGGCGGCATCGGTCGTGACGACCAGGTCGAACGACTCTCCGTCGGCTTTGAACGTCAGCGAGGAGGGTTCGACACTCAGCGAAGGGGTGTGGGACTCCCCGAAAGCCTTCTGTTCGACCGGTATCGTGACGGTGCCGGCGTCGTTGCCGCTCACGCGGATCGAAGCGGTGCGCCGTGCATCCGTTTCATTGGATGTCGCGGAGATACGGATGGAAAAGTTACCGGCACCTCCTCCGAGCGAGCCGTGCGGACTGCCGTCGGAAGATTCCACTTTTATCGTCAGCCATTCGCTCGGCGATTCGATTTTCCATTCGGCGGTTGTCGTCGCGAGGTTCAGAACGAGAGTTCCTCCCTCCGCATCGAAGACCAGCGTATCGGGCGTGACGCTCAATGTCGGCGCAGAAGCGTCGGGCGGTTGTGGATCGTAATGGAGCGTAGTGCTGTCGCCGCATCCTCCCGCGACGGCGCAGACGATGCAGAGAAGGCGCTTCGCAAGTCTTGCTTGAACGGTTTTCGTGTTCATTTCAGGTCGTTTTCGAACAAAAATAATGAGAATTTGTTTGAAAACGATATAAAATAATATAAAAAGACGTTAAAATAACTATTTCTGGTTTATGGAGTCGGATGCCGGATGTATGCGACGGCGTTCCGGATTTCCGCAGAAATAAAGCGAGCGCTCCGTCTGCAACGATTTGCAGACGGAGCGCTCGCTTACGGACAGAGGTCGGGGGATTCATCCGGAAACCGGTGTGCTATCGCGAGTTGCCGTGGTGCCGCATCATGCGGTCACCGGAGCCTTTCGTCCGTGTGCCGGCCATGTGTTGCCGGAGGTTGTGCTCGTCCGAATCGAAGAGCAGCTCCGTCTGATCGGCGAGCCGCACCGAAATCCCGTTGCGTTCGAGCCCGATGTCGGTGACGGTCTGGCCCGGGTATTTGTTCTTCATATAGTCGGCGACCTGTTGCGGAATCAGCTTCATCGGGATGCCGTCGGCACTCTCGATGTCGGTCCATGCACCGTTTTGCGAAAACATGATTTCATCGCCGTTGTCGAGCCGCACCTTGTAGGCGAAGAGGTGCGCCGAAGGGTCGAAGCGAATGCGCTCGACACGGTCTTTTGCGTAGAAGTCGCGGATGAAGGCTTGTGCGGCTTCGGGCAGCGCATCGAATTTTACCGTGCGGTTTTCGACCATCCGCCCTTTCATGGGCGTCCGGTCGGGGCGTTTGTCGTCGTCGGGAGCGTTTGCCGCCGCCGTTGCGGCCGTCGTGAAGACGAAGAGTGCGGCGGCCGTCAGAATCCAGTTTTTCATAGTCGTATGATTTTAAGACGTTGACCGCTGTCGTCCAAATACCGCACCAAAAACGACGGGACGGGGCATCGCACCCCGTCCCGTCGTCGTACAGCCGCCGCGGGCTATTTCACGAACCGGCCGAAGAAACGCCATATCTCTTCGGAGGTGTCCATATCCTTCTCGGCCCAGCTGTGGCCGCCGTCTACGACCTCGTAGAGCCAGACTTCGTTGCCTCCGGTGCCCCCGACGAAGCGGTGCGCCACCACGGGATGCCGCCGCAGGGCCAGCGTATCGGTCTGTTCGCGCACGCAGCGGTTGGCGGCGACCCAGTAGCCGACGGCGATCTCGACGGGCAGGTAGGCGCCCCAGCCGCCCTTGTTTTCCAGATCGCCCTCCCACGCGGAGGTGCGATCTTCGGTACCGTGGATCTCGAAGAGCGGGATCGGCGCCGGCGTGTCGCAGTCGCGGTACATCCATTCCAGCGTCAGCCCCGAAACCGGTGCGACGGCAGCGAAGACGTCGGGACGGGAGTAGGCGAGCAGGTAACACATCTCGCCGCCGTTCGACATACCGGTACAGAACGTGTTTTTCCGGCTCAGGCCGTACTTGTCCTGTAACAGACCGGCCAGTTCGCAGAGGAACGACACGTCGTCGACGGTCATGTCGGCCTGGAACGGGTACCCGACGTTCCAGCAGGTTTTTCCGCGGCCGTCCTTCACGCCCTGCGGGTAGCAGACGGCGAAGCCGTGACGGTCGGCCGCTTCGTTCATGCCGTAGCGGTCGAGGTTGAAATTGCCTCCGTAGCCGTGCAGCACGAAGACGAGCGGCGCGTTGTCGGGTACTCCTTCGGGCAGATAGAGGCGGTAGGTGCGTTCCAGTCCGTCGACCGTGCAGGTCTCGACGGTCATCCCGACGGGTCTCGGCGAAGAGGTTCCGAAGGCCGGAAGGGAATACGACAGCATCAGCAGAATGCCGATCGGAAGAATACGTTTCATTTCGGATGGGTTTAGGTCGTGTAAATATAGGGATTCTTTTCCGAAAAACGAATGCGGGAGCCTCGCTTTGTCGCCGTCCCGTGCCGTAAGAAAGCCCCGAAAGTCTCCGCGGAGGGACTTTCGGGGCGGTTGCGTACCGGATTTTCGGAGAGGTTACCAGATGATCACGCGCTCCTCGACGGGCATGTACATCGCGCCGTCGGTGATCGAGAAGGCATCGTAAAAGTCTTGCAGGTTGCGCAGCGTGGCGTCGACGCGCCACTTGCCCAGCGAGTGTACGTCGAGCTTGGTGAGACGTGCGATCTCCTCGTCGCGGATGTTCTGCGCCCAGAGTTGTGCGTAGGCCAGATAGAAGCGTTGTTCGGGGGTGAAGCCGTCGATCGGTGCGGGCTTCTCCTTGCCTTCGAGCGAATTGTGGTAGGCCGTGTAGGCGACGCGCAGACCGCCCTGGTCGGCGATGTTCTCGCCCAGGCAGAGCGCGCCGTTGGCGAAGAGGGCCGGTTGATCCCCCTTGGCGGGCAGTACCTCGATCGCATCGAACTGCTTGACCAGAATGTCGGTCTTGGCCTTGAACGCGGCGGCGTCCTCTTCGGTCCACCAGTTGTTCATGTTGCCGTCCTTGTCGAAGTTGCGGCCCTGGTCGTCGAATCCGTGGGTCATCTCGTGGCCGATCACCACGCCGATGGCGCCGTAGTTGACCGCGTCATCGGCATCGGGGTTGTAGAACGGCGGCTGGAGAATGGCCGCAGGGAAGCAGATCTCGTTGGTCGTGGGATTGTAGTAGGCGTTGACTGTCTGCGGCGACATGAGCCATTCGTCCTTGTCGACCGGCTTGCCGAACTTGCGCAGATTGTCGAGCGTGCCCCACAGGCTCGCGGCCTTGATGTTCTGCCAGTAGCTCTCGGAGGGATCGATCGTGAGCGTCGAATAGTCCTTCCACTTGTCGGGATAGCCGATCTTGACGTGGAACGACGCCAGCTTCTCCTGCGCCTTGGCCTTCGTGGCGTCCGACATCCAGTCGAGAGCGGCGATGTGCTCGCCGAGCGCCGTTTGCAGGTTCCCGACCAGTTCGAGCATCCGCTCCTTGTCCTTGGCAGGGAAGTATTTGGCGACGTACATCTCGCCTACGGCCTCGCCCAACACCGAGTTGGGGATCGACATGGCGCGTTTCCAGCGGGGACGCTGCTCCTCCTTGCCGGCCATCTGACGGCCGAAGAAGTCGAACGAAGCGGCATAGAAGTCGTCGCTCAGGTAGGATGCCGCGCTGGTGAGGTATTGAGCGGCCAGGTAGTAGCGCAGCGTCTCGATCGGGGTCTGTTTGACCAGTTTGTTCATCCCCTCGAAGAAACTCGGCTGTCCGACGATGGCACGGTCGATCCCTGCGACCTGTACCTTGCCCAGTTCATCGAAAAGCACCTCCCAGTCGATGGCGTCGTATCTCTTTTTGAGGTCGGCGACGCTCATCGGATTGTAGCTGCGGGCGATGTCGCGCAACTCGACGTTCGACCACGAGGCGCGGGCCAGTTCGGTTTCGAAGGCCACGACGTCGGCTGCGGCCCGCTTCGCCTCGGCCTCCTCCGTGCCCGAAAGGACGAAGAGTTTGGCGAGCAGCTCCTCGTAGCCTTTTTTCAAGGCGGCGTTCGACTCTTCGAGGTAGTAGTCGCGGTTACCCATGCCCAGACCGCTCTGTTCGAGATAGAAGGCGTTGGTGTTGCTGTCCATCAGGTCGGCCATCACGCCGAAGGCGAAGAGCGGATTGCCCACATCGAGCATCATCTCCGTGAGCGCCTTGGTCAGCGCGGGTCCCTTTTCGACCTGCATGATCGCGGCCAGGTCGGCCTTGACCGGTTCGGCGCCCTCCTTGTTCAGACGTACCGAATCGAGCCCCATTTTGTAGAGGTCGGAGATCTTCTGGTCGACCGAACCCGGCGCGGCCTCGATCTTGGTCATCTCCTGAAAGAGGTCGTTGATGCGCACCTCGTTGTTCTCGCGCAGCACGTCGAACGAGCCGAAGCGCGAGAATTCGGGTTTCAGCGGGTTCTTGGCCTGCCATCCGCCGGTGGCGTACTGGTAGAAATCTTCGTTCGGGGCGACCGACAGGTCGAAATTCGACGGGTCGATGGCCGGCGTTTTGGCTGTTTTGTCGTTGCAACTCATCATACAGGCGAGCGTTGCAAAAAGAATGACTTTTTTCATCTGGGTTCTTTGTTTTAAACATGAAAGAGCCGCCTTCGGCAGAAGGACAGCTCTTTCGGACATCAGCGTTCGGGACGCATTATTTTTTGCAGATAGCGGCTACGCCCGGAAGTTCCTTGCCCTCGATGGCTTCGAGCAGCGCGCCGCCGCCGGTCGAGATGTAGGATACCTGATCGGCCATGCCGAACTTGTTGATGCATGCCACCGAGTCGCCGCCGCCGATAAGCGAGAAAGCGCCCTCGGCCGTCGCCTTGGCGATCGCTTCGGCGATCGCGCGCGATCCTTCGGCGAACTTGTCGAACTCGAATACGCCGGCAGGGCCGTTCCACAGAATGGTCTTGGCGCCTTCGATCGCGGCGGCGAAAGCCTTGCGCGATGCGGGACCGGCATCCATGCCCTCCCAGCCGTCGGGGATGTCGTTCACGGGGCAGATCTGCGTATTGGCGTCGTTCGAGAAGGCGTCGGCCGCCACGCAGTCGGTGCCCAGCACCAGATTCACGCCTTTGGCCTTGGCCTTGGCGATGATGTCGAGCGCCAGTTGCAGTTTGTCGTCCTCGCAGATCGAGTTGCCGATCTTGCCGCCCTGCGCCTTGGCGAAGGTGAAGGTCATGCCGCCGCAGAGGATCAGGTTGTCGACCTTGTCCATCAGGTTCTCGATGATGCCGATTTTGGTCGATACCTTCGAACCGCCCATGATGGCCGTGAAGGGTCGTTTGATGTCGCTCAGGATGTTGTCGACGGCCTTCACCTCCTTCTCCATGAGGTAGCCCAGCATCTTGTTGCCGGCGTCGAAGTAGTCGGCGATCACGGCCGTCGAGGCGTGCTTGCGGTGCGCCGTTCCGAAGGCGTCGTTGATATAGCAGTCGGCGTACGAAGCCAGCGTCTTGGCGAACTCCTTCTGCGAAGCCTTCATCGCCTTCTTGGCCTCCTCGTAGGCGGGATCCTCCTTCTCGATGCCCACAGGCTTGCCCTCCTCTTCGGGGTAGAAGCGGAGGTTTTCGAGCATCAGCGCCTCGCCCGGTTTGAGCGCCGCAGCGGCCTCGGCAGCCTTGACGCAGTCGGGAGCGAACTTGACGGGCACGCCCAGTTTTTCGCTCACGGCGTCGACGATCTGGCTCAGCGAGAACTTGGGGTTGACCTTGCCTTTGGGCTTGCCCATGTGCGACATGATGACGAGGCTGCCGCCGTCGGCGAGCACCTTTTTCAGCGTGGGAAGCGCCCCGCGGATGCGGGTGTCGTCGGTGATTTTACCGTTTTCATCCAGAGGCACGTTGAAGTCCACGCGGACGATCGCGCGTTTGCCCTTGAAATCGTAAGAATCGATTGTTGCCATAATGCGTTGAATTTTAAAGTATATCTTAATGCGTTGAATCCCATTCTCTTGTCAAATTCGGGTTTCGAGCCGGCGCCGGAGCCTCCCGCTGCCCGATGCGGCGGAATCCGCAGGCGCTCGCCGTCTTCGTCCGGCGGCAACGTCTTGTGCGGCGACTCCGGTCGCGTCCCGCAAATGTACGCATTTATTTTCAGAAATACGCACTCGTCTGTTTGTAAAATAACACTGCGGCGGGATTTCCTTCCCTGTCGCGGCGGTGCGTCCGGTCCGGTTTCGGCTGTTCGTCTTTCCGCACGGCGCGGCCGGGTCGCCGCAGAACTGCTCTATTTGCGGATCGATACCTGCGAAAGAGGCATATTGCGGGCTGCCGCGGGGCAGAGGCTTCGGCCGCGAGGTGCCGAGGCGTCGCAATATTGCAAGGTAAATCGGTCGTTTTAACGGATTGTCGTTTTTCAGTCTGCGGCCGGCGGAGGATGCGTCGGACGCCGCCGGCGGGACGATGCAGCCCTCCGCATGGGGCGGTTGCGGGTGCCGCTCTTCGGGTTTTGGCCGAAGAGCGAATCTTTTAAAATTGTATTTTAACGAGTTTCGGCCTGCGGGAATGCACTGCGAAAAGAGCGGAAAGAGTGACGACACCTGTGCGAGCGCCCGGAGCGATCGTGCGCAAACGGCGTAGATCTTGCGTGATCGCTCAGCGAGCGCGGGTGTCGTCGCCCGCTACTTTTCGGCGTGCTTGATCTTTTGGTGCTTTTGGATCAAGCCAAAAGCACAGAAAAAAAGTGAAATCGATTCTTACTTTCTTTGGGAAAGTTCCGTACCTTCGATTCGGCGTCTCCTGCGAGGAGCGGGTTTACCACCTTTTGACACCAAAAGGTGGCGCCAAAAGTGTCCGCAGGGCACCTTCGTCGGGATCGGACGGCGGTTCTCACTGAGCGGGCACAAAAGACTGCGCTGTTTTGCACACCCGCTCCGAGCGCTCGAACCGCCGTCCGATCTGATTCCTCTTCCGGTGCAATGCGGAAGTGTTGTGCGCTTCGCGCAACCATGATTTTGATTCCTTTTACTCAGTTTTAGCAGGCCTCCGTCTGCGGGATCGCACTGCGAAAAGAGCGGGTGTCGTCACCCGCTGCTTTTCGCAGTGCTTGATCTTTCGGTGTTTTTGGATCAAGCCAAAAGCACAAGAAAAATCTGAGAGAAGAAAAACAATAGGATTAATTTTTCGGGAAGCATCCCGCCCCTTCGATTCGGCCTTTCCTGCGAACAGCAGTTTTTACCACCTTTTACTGCCGAAAGGAGGCTGCGGTGCGCTGCGCGCAACCATGATTATTTCATCTCTTGAATTTCATTCTTCTTTTTCTTAGGCTTTTTGATGCGGATTTCGTAATTTTGTCACATAGTATTTCGAAAAAGAGGAAAAACGAAGAGAGAAATTCAAGAATATGGCAAAAGAGTTCAAACGCTATCTGGTGACGTCGGCGCTCCCCTATGCCAACGGGCCGGTGCATATCGGTCATCTGGCGGGGGTCTACATCCCGTCCGACATCTACACGCGCTATCTGCGCCGCCGCGGGCGCGACGTGCTGTCGATCTGCGGCAGCGACGAGCACGGCGTGGCGATCACGATCAAGGCGCGCAAGGAGGGGGTTTCGCCCAAGGAGATCATCGACCGCTACCACAACCTCATCAAGCGTTCGTTCGAACGGCTCGGCATGTCGTTCGACATCTATTCGCGCACCTCGTCGCCCGTCCATGCCCAAACGGCGTCGGATTTCTTCCGCAAGCTCTACGCCGAGGGCAAGTTCGTCGAGAAGACCTCCGAGCAGTACTACGACGAGGAGGCGCAGCAGTTTCTGGCCGACCGTTACATCGTGGGCACCTGTCCCCACTGCCAGAACGAAAAGGCCTACGGCGACCAGTGCGAGAAGTGCGGGTCGACGCTTTCGCCCGACGAACTGATCGCACCCCACAGCGCGTTGTCCGGTTCGCCGCTCGTCAAGCGCGAGACCAAGCACTGGTACCTGCCGCTCGACAAGTACGAGGGATTTCTGCGCGAGTGGATTCTCGAAGGGCACAAGGAGTGGCGTCCCAACGTCTACGGGCAGTGCAAGAGCTGGCTCGATCTGGGATTGCAGCCGCGTGCCGTGAGCCGTGATCTGGACTGGGGCATCCCCGTTCCGGTCGAGGGGGCCGAGGGCAAGGTGCTCTACGTGTGGTTCGACGCGCCGATCGGCTATATATCCGCCACGAAGGAGCTGACGCCAGACTGGGAGCGTTATTGGAAGGACTCCGGAACCAAGATGGTGCACTTCATTGGCAAGGACAATATCGTCTTCCACTGCATCGTCTTCCCGTCGATGCTCAAAGCGCACGGCGAGTACATCCTGCCCGAGAACGTGCCGGCCAACGAGTTCCTCAATCTCGAAGGCGACAAGATCTCCACGTCGCGCAACTGGGCTGTCTGGCTGCACGAATACCTCGACGAGTTTCCGGGCAAGGAAGACGTGCTGCGCTACGTGCTGTGCGCCAATGCGCCCGAATCGAAGGACAACGACTTCACGTGGAAGGATTTCCAGGCGCGCAACAACAACGAACTGGTGGCCGTGCTGGGCAACTTCGTCAACCGCGCGCTGGTGCTCACGCAGAAATACTACGGCGGCGAGGTTCCCGCATGCGGCAGCCTCACCGATTACGACCGCGAGACGCTGGCCGAATTGCAGGCGGTGAAGGCGACGCTCGAACAGAATATCGAGAACTACCGCTTCCGCGAGGCGTTGAAGGAGGCGATGAACGTGGCGCGCATCGGCAACAAGTATCTGGCCGACTGCGAGCCGTGGAAACTCGTCAAGACCGATCCCGAACGGGTGAAGACGATCCTCAACATCGCCTTGCAGATCACGGCCAACCTCTCGATCGTCGTCGAACCCTTCATGCCCTTCACCGCGGCCAAGTTACTGGCGATGCTGCGGCTCGAACCGTTGGACTGGGAGCGTATCGGGGCGACCGATCTCGTTGCCGCCGGTCACCGGATCGGGACGCCCGAGTTGCTTTTCGAGAAGATCGAGGACGACGTTATCCAGGCGCAGCTCGATAAGCTGGCGGCGACCAAAGAGGCAAATTTGGCGGTAGAGTCGTCTCAAAATATTGATCCTCAGAAAGATAGTATATCGTTCGACGATTTCCAACGCATGGATATACGTGTTTCGACCATTCTTGCGGCCGAGAAGGTCGCCAAGACCAAGAAGCTGTTGAAGCTGACTGTCGACACGGGTATCGACCGGCGTGAGATCGTGTCGGGCATCGCCGAACATTATACGCCCGAGGAGCTGGTCGGTCGGCAGGTGTTGGTGCTCGTCAATCTCGAACCCCGTACGCTCAAAGGAATCGAGTCGCGCGGTATGATCCTCATGGGCGAGGATGCTGTGGGCAAACTCGTGCTGCTGGAACCGGCGGCTCCGGTAAACAGCGGTGCGGTCGTTGGATAAAAACCTCTTAAACTCTTTAAGATTATGGAAAACGTGGATTGGGCGGCGTTGCCGTTTAACTATCACAAGACGGATTACAACGTCCGCATCTCCTACAAGGACGGCAAATGGGGCGAGCCGGAACTGACGCAGGACGAATATATTTCGGTGCACATGTCGGCCCCCTGCCTGCATTACGGCGTCGAGTCGTTCGAAGGGTTGAAAGCCTTTCGCGGCGCCGACGGCAAGGTGCGGCTCTTCCGTCCCGACGAGAACGGCAAGCGTTTCGCCGCGACGGCCCGCAAACTCTGCATGGCCGAACTGCCCGTCGAAACCTTCGTCGAGATGTGCCGCATGGTGGTCAAGGCCAACGAGCGGTTCGTACCTCCCTACGGGACGGGTGCGACGCTCTATCTTCGACCCTTGGAGATCGGCATGGGTGCTTTCCTGGGTGTACACCCCGCCAAAGAGTTCATGGTGTGCGTCTTCGTCTCGCCTGTCGGAGCCTATTTCAAGGAGGGCATCAAACCGATTCGCGTGATCGTGAATCCCGATTATGACCGTGCTGCTCCACGTGGAACGGGCGATGTCAAGTGCGGCGGCAACTATGCCGCCAGCCTCGAAGCGGGCGAGGAGGCCAACCGGGAGGGATATGCCAATTCGATGTTCGTCGATGCAGTCCACCGGAAATATATCGAGGAGTGCGGCGCCGCCAATTTCTTCGGTATCAAAGACAATACTTACATTACGCCGAAATCGACCTCGATCCTGCCTTCGATCACCAACAAGAGCCTGCGGCAGTTGGCGAAGGATATGGGGATGAAGGTCGAAGAACGTCCCGTTGCGGTCGACGAGCTCTCGACGTTCGAGGAGTGCGCCGCCTGCGGAACGGCTGCGGTGATCTCGCCTATCGGCTATATCTACGACAAGGAAACGGGTCGCGAATGGAAGTTCGGTGACGAACCGGGCAAGCGCTGCTTGGAGATGTACAACAAATTGCAGGATATTCAGTACGGCCGCTGCGACGATCCCTATGGCTGGACGTTGGTCGTCGAGTAGTATATAGTATAAGGAGCGTATTTCGGGAGGTAGTGTATGAATTTCTCTTGACCTTCGGAAATACGAATTTTGGTACGGAAAACATGCGGTCTCCTTGTGTGACCGCATGTTTTTTTGGGGGGGGGAAAATACGGTGATTCCATACCATGTATGAATTGAATTCAAGAGATCATGATTCGTATTGAGACCGAGCGGTTGATTTTACGCCCTTTTTCTGACGGCGATTTGTCCGCTTTATTTATGCTTTTAAGCGACGAAGAGGTCACTGTCTTTCTGCTGATGTTCCCGTTAAAAGATATGGAGGACGCTCGGTCTTACCTCCGGTATATCGAGACGTGGATTCGAAACGGCGGTTTGTATTATGCGATTTGCCTGAAAGATAGCGATTTAGCTGTTGGTTGCATTCATGTGAGCGGCGACGATAGCCATGATCTGGGGTACTGCATTCGCAAAGAGTTCTGGCATAATGGGTTCTGCACGGAGTCTTGTCGGGCTGTCGTCGACCTGCTGCGGCGTATGGGGCTTCCCTATATTACGGCGACGCACGATGTGAACAATCCGCGAAGCGGAAGGGTGATGCAGACCATAGGGATGCGTTATTGTTATTCTTATGAGGAGTTGTGGCAACCCAAGAATTTTCCGGTTATCTTTCGTATGTATCAGTTGAATTTAGACGGACAGATGACCGGGTGTATCGTGAGTATTGGAATCGCTATCCGGTGCATTTCGCCGACCCCCCCCCTACTCTCCTTTGGTGGATTGTTCCACGTGGAACACGAGAGAGGCGAACCGCGAAGGTTCGCCTCTCTCGTGCTTTTTTTTGTGATCGATCGGCGTTATCTCCCGAATTTCACAAGCAAGACATTCACGTCGGCGGGCGAAACCCCGGGGATACGCGAAGCTTGGCCGATCGTCGTCGGGCGGATGCGCGTGAGTTTCTGCCGTGCCTCGATCGTGAGCGATTGCATCGAATGATAGTCGAAATCGGCAGGGATGGCGATATTTTCGAGCCGATGCAACTTTTCGGCGATGAATTTTTCCCGCTGGATATATCCGTTGTACTTGATCTGGATCTCCGCTTCTTCGATCGCTTCGGTCGTCATTCCCTTTTCCTCGATCAGTTGCGCGAGCTTGGGGAGGACGCGGGACAGGCCGGCGAAGGTGATTTCGTTGCGAAGCAGGATGTCGTAGAGCTTCCTCCCCTGCTTCATCGGTTCGGAATCGACTGATTTCAGATAGTCGTCGATTTCGCCTGCACGCACGCTCGTGCGGCGGGCGAAGGAAATAAGCGATTCTACGCACGACTTTTTTCGCTCGAAATTCGCAAAGTCTTTTTCCGAAATCAATCCGATTTCATGCCCGAGCGGAGTGAGTCGCAGGTCGGCATTGTCCTGTCGGAGCAGAATGCGGTACTCGGCGCGCGAGGTGAACATCCGGTAAGGTTCGTCGACGCCCTTCGTCACCAAATCGTCGATCAACACGCCGATGTAGGCTTCGTCGCGTTGCAGAACGATCGTCGACTCCCCTACCCGTTTGCGATGCGCGTTGATCCCTGCCAGCAGGCCCTGCGCCGCAGCCTCCTCGTAACCTGTCGTGCCGTTGACCTGGCCGGCGAAATAGAGTCCGTCGACGAGTTTCGTTTCGAGCGTATGGCGCAACTGGGTGGGCGGGAAGTAGTCGTATTCGATCGCATAGCCGGGCCGGAAGATATGGACGTCCTCCAACCCCCGGATCCGGTGCAGCGCTTCGTACTGTACCTCCCACGGCAGCGACGACGAGAAGCCGTTGAGATAGTATTCATTGGTGTTATCTCCTTCTGGTTCAAGGAATAACTGATGCTGTTCCTTGTCGGCGAAGGTGCGCAGCTTGTCCTCGATCGAGGGGCAGTAACGCGGTCCGATGCCGTGGATCGTGCCGTTGAAGAGCGGCGACCGGTCGAAGCCTGTACGCAACGTGGCGTGCACTTCGGGCGAAGTGTAGACCAGAAAACAGGGACTTTGATGTTTAACTGGTTGTGTATCAGTGGAAAACGAAAACTTCAACGGATTTTCGTCGCCGTATTGCGGCTCCAATGCCTCGAAGTCGATCGTGCGGGCGTCGAGTCGTGCGGGGGTACCGGTCTTCATGCGCCCCGTTTCGAATCCCATCGCGGCGAGCGATGCGGTGATGCCCGTCGAAGCGGGATCGCCGGCACGTCCGCCCGGCGCGTGCGCTTCGCCGCAGTACATCATGCCGTCGAGGAAGGTGCCGGCCGTGAGGATCACGGCGCGCGCAGTGAACTCGACGCCCATGCACGTGCGCACGCCCGTCACGCGGGGACGCTCCCCTGCCGTGTCGAAGAGCAGTTCTGCGGCCGTATCCTGCCAGATATAGAGGTTCTGCGTATTTTCCAGTTCGTGCCGCCATTCGGCCGAAAAACGGCCTTTGTCGCACTGCGCGCGCGGGCTCCACATGGCCGCTCCCTTCGAGCGGTTGAGCATCCGGAATTGGAGTGTCGTGCGGTCGGTGATACGCGCCGTGCGGCCGCCCAGCGCGTCGATTTCGCGGACGATCTGCCCCTTGGCTACGCCTCCCACGGCGGGATTGCACGACATGTTGGCCAGCTTGGTCATGTCCATCGTTAGGAGCAGCGTGCGCGAACCCATGCGCGCCGCCGCCGAAGCGGCTTCGCAGCCGGCGTGGCCGCCGCCGATGACCAGAATATCGTAGTCGAGCGTCATATCTTGTCGGTTTTCGTGTTCGGAATCGCGAATGTCGCGCGCAGGCCGTGCGGAAGGTCGCCCCGTCGGACGGGGCGGCACGCGGACTGTCGGCGGCGTCACTTTTGCGGGGTCTCCCAGAATCGGAGGTATTTGTCCTCCTTGCGGTGCATCTGCCGCTCGGTGCGCGGCGTCTTGTCGCGCTGTCCGCAGAGGTGCAGCAGTCCGTGCACCACCACGCGGCGCATCTCCTGTAAGGTCGTGGCGCCGTAGATGCGGGCGTTGTCGGCCACCGTCTCCACGTCGATGAAGATGTCGCCGGCGACGGTGCGTGTTCCGCGGCGGTCGCTGTAATCGAAGGTGATGACGTCGGTGAAGTAGTCGTGTCCGAGGTACTGACGGTTCATTTCGAGCAGCCTCTCGGCCGAGCAGAAGATATAGTCGACCTCGGCGAGCGTGTAGCCCTCCTGCTCGGCCACGCGCCGCAGCCACGCGGCGGTGAGCCGTTTCTGCGGCAGCCGGTAGGAGCATCCGTCGGTATGGTATCGTACAGCCATTGTCGTGCAGTCTTTACGGGGTTATTTGCGGAAACAGTCCGAGGCGCGCATCTTCTTGGCTCCTGCGGGCGGATAGATGCCGAATACGAGCCTGTATTCGGTCTTCATGGTCTGGATGTCGACCGCGGGGCCGATGACGCCGATCGCGCTGTTTTTGGCCACTGTCTGCCCCTTGGCGACGCTCACCGAATTGAGGTTGGCGTAGGAGGTGATGTACTGGCCGTGGGCGATGTAGACGTCGAATCGGTTGGTGATGCGGTTGCGCTTCACGTCGACCACCTTCCCTTCGTAGATGGCCGTGATGCGCGCTCCCTTGGGACCCGTGATCTCGGCCATGTTGTCGCGGTAGCGTTTCACGCGCCCGCCCTCGACGGGAAGGTTCAGGTTCGACGTGCGCGTGGAGAACGAGGCTCCCGCCTTGTTGCCCTTGGTGAGTTTCTGCAATTCGGCGATGGCCGTGTCGAGCTGCTCCTCCTGCCGCTCCTTTTCGCGCAATACGGCCTTTTCGCGCGCCGACATGCGTTGCAGGCGTGCCTTGGCGTTGCGCTGGTCGCGTTCGTAACGGGCCCGTTGGGCGTCGATCTTGCGGCGTGTGGAGTCGAGCGCCTGCTGCTGCGCGGCGAGCAGCTCCTGCTGCCGTCCCACCTCCTGCGCCGTCTCGGCGATCTCGCGCAGCTTCGCTTCGCGCAGCTTGGCCACGCCGCGGATGTTGGCGATGCGACGCGCCACGTCGGCGAAATCCTTCGAGGCGAAGATATAGGTCAGGTAGCTGTTCTGCTTGTAGTTGCGGTAGGCTTCGCGTACCATCGCCGCATATTGGGCGCGGTAGCGTTCCAGCCGGACGTTGAGCGCGCCGGCCGTGCTGTCGCTCGCGGCGAGTTGTTCGGCGAGCAGCGACAGCTGGCTTTCGGTTTCGTCGAGCAACTGGCGGCGCGATGCGATCTGCCGCGAGAGCCGCCGCACGCTCTGCTGTTCCGAATTCTTGCCCTTCTTGATCGAGGTGAGCTCCTGTTCGCCGCGTGCGATCTGCTTTTCGAGCGCATCGATGGCACGCTGCTTCTCGGCGATCTGCCGTTGCAGGTCGCCCTTTTGCCCTGCCGCCGGAACGGTCAGACTGAGCAGCAAGCCGAGGATCAGTGCGAAGCGTGTCATGGCGCGGCGGGCGTTTGCGCCGCCTCTTTCAGGCGGCGGAACCGTTCGACGATCGCGTCGGGGTCGTCGTAACCCCCTTCGAGCGCCTTTTTCCAGTAGACTTCGGCCATGAACTTCTCGCCCAGCGCGGCCAGGATGTCGCCGTAGTGGAGTTGCAGGTCGGGACTTTGGCTGCGGTCGAGCGAAAGGGCCTGCTGCATGGTTTTCTTCGCTTCGTCGTAACGTCCCAACCGGTAGAGCACCCATGCGTAGGTGTCCAGATAGGTCGGGTTGTTCTCTTCGAGCACGATCGCGCGCCCCGCCATGGCGAGCGCCCGTTCCAGGTCGCGCCCTTCGAGCGAGAGAAAGTAGGCGTAGTTGTTGAGCACCATCGCGTTGTCGTAACGCAGCGCGAGCGAACGGTCGTAGGCGTCGTAGCACTTGCGCATGCAGCGTGCCGCGGGGCCTTTGCGGCTCTCGTAGAGCGACGCTTTGGGCCGTCGGTCCTCCGACTGCTTCTGCAACGCCTGCTGGCCCATCAGGTGATAGGTTTCGCCGATGATGCCCCAGACGGCGCCCCGCAGCGAGTCTCCCGGTGCCAGGCGGAGCGAGTTCTTGTAGAATTTCAGCGCTTCGTCGTAACGTTTGGCGTAGGAGAGCATCTGTCCCTTGCGCAGGTGGAGGTCGACGTTTTCGGGGAAGAGCTTCATCGCACGGGAAGTGTAGTGCTCCACCGAGTCGGGCCGCTGCTTGTAGCTCTCGATGTCGATCACCATGTTGAAGTAGTCGATCCGGGGCGGGAGGTCGTCGAGATGCGTCTTGTAGTAGGTCAGCGCGTCGTCGAGCTGCCCCGAGGCGATCAGGTGGTCGCCGTAGAGCTTCACCACGCGCGGATCGTGCGGATATTTCATCGCCAGCGTCGTAGCCAGGTCGTTGATTTGCAGGTAAAAGGTGCTGTAAAAATTCCGGTCGCCGGTGATCCGGTCGAAATAGGCGAGCTTGTCGTCGAGCGGCATTTCATCGCTCGCGAAGAGCCGCCGCGTGTAGTTGAGCGAGGAGGCGTAGTCGCGCCGTTCGTTGTAGAATTCGCTGTACGTGGCCAGTACGGCGACGCTCGTCGAATCGATGCGGTAGGCCTCGGCGAATTGTACCAGCGCCAGCGAATCTTTCTTCTGGCGGGCGTACAACTCGCCCAGCAGCAGATAGTTCTCGGCCTTGTAGGGGGCGGCTTCGATGAGCGCCTGCGCTTCGGCTACGGCGCGGTCGTATTGGCGGGTTCCCACCAGCAGGCGGCGTTTGAGTTCCGACAGGGCGTCGATCCTGCCGAAACGCACTTCCGCCGAATCGAGCACGGCGATCGCCGAGAAGGGTTGCCCCTCCTGGTCGTAGAGCATCGCCAGCACGCGGTAGGAGTCGGGATTCTGTGCGTCGACCTCGCGCAGCCGGTTGTAGGTGCGGATCGCATCGCGGTAGCGGTCGTTGAGAATCTGCGCCTGCCCCAGTTGCAGCAGGTACCATTTGTCGGTCGTGTCGGTGCGGAAGGCGCGTTCGGCATGGCGCAGGGCGGCGGGTGCATCGTTGTAAAGCAGCAGTTCGGCCAGTTCGTACCATGCGGGCCCGTAGGTCGAATCGGCTTCGACGGAGCGTTCCAGCGACGCGCGGGCCGCGGCGGTGTCCCGCTCGATGAAGGCCTGCTTGATCCCTTCGGTGAAGAGGTAGAATCCCCGGAGCGAGTCGGGTACTTGCGGCGCCGGCGCGACCTGCGGGGTTTTCCGGGCGAAAGCGCCGCAGAAGACCGCAGTGAGCAGGAGCAGAAGGAGTGTTTTTCGCATCGTCGGGGGTGTCATATGCTGTTAAACGGAACGGGGGCGGCGCTTCGTATGCGTCGCCCCTCGCGTTTTCAATCCAACTCGGTATCGAACTGGCGGAGGAAGCGCACGTCGTTTTCGAAATAGAGCCGCAGGTCGCCCACGCCGTATTTGAGCATGGCGATACGTTCGATGCCCATGCCGAAGGCGAAGCCCGAATATTTCTTCGGATCGATGCCGTTGGCCTCCAATACGTTGGGGTCGACCATGCCGCAGCCCAGAATCTCCAGCCAGCCCGTGCCCTTGCAGACCGGACAGCCCTTGCCGCCGCAGAGGTTGCACGAGACGTCGACCTCGGCCGAGGGTTCGGTGAAGGGGAAGTACGACGGACGCATCCGGATGGCCGTCTGTTCGCCGAAGAGTTCTTTGGCGAAGAACAGCAGCGATTGTTTCAGGTCGGCGAACGAAACCCCTTCGTCGATGTAAAGTCCTTCGATCTGGTGGAAGATGCAGTGGGCACGGTAGGAGATGGCCTCGTTGCGGAAGACGCGGCCGGGGCAGATGACGCGGATCGGCGGGCGCTGGTGCTCCATCGTGCGCGCCTGGATCGACGAGGTGTGGGTGCGCAGCAGGATGTCGGGGTTCTTCTCGATGAAGAAGGTGTCCTGCATGTCGCGCGCCGGATGTTCGGGCGGGAAGTTGAGTGCCGAGAAGACGTGCCAGTCGTCCTCGATTTCGGGCCCGTCGGCCACCGTATAGCCCAGCCGCGAGAAGATCTCGACGATCTGGTTCTTCACCAGCGAAATCGGATGGCGCGACCCGAGCTGCTCGGCCGAACCGGGACGGGTCGGATCGCCGATGGCTTCGGCATCGTCGGCCCTGCTCTCCTGCAATTCGGCGCGCAGGGCGGCGACCCGCTCGGTGGCGGCCTGTTTCAGGGCGTTGAGCCGCTGCCCCACTTCGCGTTTGAGTTCGGGAGCCACCCTCTTGAACTCCTCCATCAGCGCGTTCAGTTCGCCCTTTTTCCCCAGTACCTTGATGCGGAACTCTTCGACTTCGGCCGCCGTTTTGGGGCGGAACTCTTCGACACGCCGCAGAAGTTCTTCGATTTTGCCAATCATATTTTGCGGTTTTATACTTTTTGCCTAATTTTATACGCTATATAAAATGCAAAGTTATAAATTTTTTGAGATATGTTGCGCAAATCGCTCGCTTTTGTCGTCGTTGCACTCCTCCTTGCCGCGGGGGCGTCGGCCCAGAGCGTCGGGCTCGTGCTGAGCGGCGGAGGGGCGAAGGGACTCTACCATATCGGGGTGATCCAGGCGCTCGAAGAGAACGAGATTCCGATCGATTACGTCGCCGGAACCTCCATGGGTTCGATCATCGCGGCGCTCTACGCGGCGGGCTATTCGCCGGAGGAGATGCGCGCGATCGTCGATTCGGGGCAGGTTAGGGAGTGGGTTTCGGGCCGCATCGATTCGCGTTACGCCTCCTATTACCGCCAGATGCAGGATCAGCCCTCGATGCTTACGCTGCGGCTCAATCTGCGCGACGAGGAGAAGCGCAGCGATGCCAAGAACAAGTCGCGGCTGGTGCTGCCGAGCCATCTCATTTCGTCGTCGCAGATCGATCTGGCGCTCGCCGAACTGCTGACGCCGGCTTCGACGGCCTCCGGCGGCGATTTCGACCGGCTCATGGTGCCGTTCCGGTGCGTGGCCAGCGACCTGGTGGCGCGCAAACCCTATGTGCTCAAAACGGGCGACCTGGGCGAAGCGGTGCGTGCTTCGATGGCCATTCCGCTGGCGTTCAACCCGATCGAGAAGGATTCGATGCTGCTCTACGACGGCGGTATCTACGACAATTTTCCGTGGAAACCCCTCGACGAAACCTTCCGTCCCGACTACCTGATCGGCAGCAAATGTACGTCGGGCAACACCGAACCCAACGCCAAAAGCATCATGGACCAGGTGTGGATGCTCACCATGGAGAAGACCGATTACGACATGCCGGCCGGCCGCAGCACGCTTATCGAGCGGGCGGTCGACGTTTCGATGCTCGACTTTTCTCAGGCCGACGCCATTATCCAGTCGGGTTATGACGATACGATGGCGCTGATGGACTCGCTCAAAAGCGCCGTTCCGCGCCGCATGTCGCGGGGCGAGGCGCTGCGCCGCCGCGCCGCCTTCCGCGAACGCTGCCCCGAGCTGCTTTTCAACCGCTACGCGATCGAGGGGCTGAATCCCGCCCAGACGACCTACGTGCGCGACAACATGCAGCTCGACCACCAGCACGACGGCGAACCGAAGATCCTTTCGTTCGAGCGGGTGAAGGACAAATACTTCTCGGTGCTGGCCGACGGCAATTTCTCCACCGAATACCCCTATATGCGCTACGATCCGAAGTCGGGCTATTACGGCATCGATTTCCGGCTGACGACCAAGCCCGACTACAAAATCCTGATCGGCGGTAACATCTCGTCGACGGCCTTCAACCAGGCCTACGTCGGGTTCGAATACCACCGCATCCGCCATGCGGCCAACCGCTACTACACCCACCTGTTCCTCGGGCCGGTGTCGTCGGCCGTCATGCTGGGCGGACGGACGGACTTCTTCCTCTGGCGGCCGCTGTTCGTCGATTATTCGTACAACTTCACGGCCCGCAACTATAAGAACGGCAATTTCGGCAACCTCACGTCGGTGTCGAACACCGAGTCGATGAAGTTTCTGGAAAACTTCCTCTCGCTGGGATTCGGCTTTCCGGTCACGCACCGCAGCGCCTTCGTGATCCGGCTCAACGGCGGACAGGAGCGCTACTATTACAGCCTCGACCGCGCCTCCTACAAGGAGAACTACTACGAGGATCTGACCACGCTCAACTACATTTCGCCGAAGATCGAGCTGCGGCGCAGTTCGCTGGACAGGATGATCTTCCCGCACTCCGGTACGTCGCTCTCGCTGTCGGGCATCTATCTCTACGGCCGCGACCGTTTCGTGCCGAGTCCCTATTCGCGCGACGAGCAGCGGCTGCGCAAGTCGAAGCGGGATGTCTCGTGGTGGGGCGCCCGCATCGTGTGGAACCAGTATTTCCAGATTTCGGGCAGCAAATGGTTTTCGCTGGGTTACGGCGCCGAGGCTGTCGTGACGACGATCCCCACGCTGAGCAACGACAAGGTGACGCGCATGCTGATGCCGGCCTACCGGCCTACGCTCCATTCGCAGACGGTCTACATGCCCGAATACCGCGCCAAGCGCTATGCGGCGGTCAGCGTGATGCCGACCTTCGATTTCAGCGACCGGTTCTTCCTGCGGACGGGCATCTACGCGATGTTCGCCGAGCGGTTCCGACCGACCGACGACAGGATGCGTTACATCGTCGACGCGTCGCTGGTCTATCATACGGGCATCGGCCCGATCAGCCTCTCGCTGACGAAGTACAACGTCAAGAACTGGGACAACCTCTTCCTGACCTTCAATTTCGGCTATGCGATGTTCCGTCCGCGCGGAATCCACTATTGACGACCCTATGTTTTAACGATTCGACGACTATATGACACAAGAACCCAAAATCACGGCGGCGCTGATCTACGACTTCGACGGTACGCTGGCGCCCGGCAACATGCAGGAGTACGATTTCATTCCCGCCGTCGGCCAGAGCAACAGGGAGTTCTGGAACGACGCCAATTCGCTGGCCGAGGAGCAGGACGCCGACATGACGCTCACCTACATGGCCAAGATGCTCGAAGCGGCGCGCTCGCGCAAACTGTCGCTGCGCCGCGAGGCGTTCCAGGAGTCGGGACGCAACATCCGGCTCTTTCCGGGCGTGAAGGAGTGGTTCGGCCGCATCAACGCCTATGCCGCCGCGCGGGGCGTGCGCGTGCTGCACTACATCAATTCGTCGGGCTTGAAGGAGATGATCGAGGGGACGCCCATCGCGTCCGAGTTCCGCAAGATCTACGCCTGCTCGTTCCTCTACGACGTCGACGGCATCGCCTACTGGCCCGGCGTGGCGGTCAACTACACCAATAAGACGCAGTTCATCTTCAAGATCAACAAGGGCGTCGAGTCGGTGTCGGACTGCAAGCTGGTCAATCAGTATATCGAGGAGCGCGAACGTCCCGTGCCTTTCAGCCGTATGATCTACGTGGGCGACGGGACGACCGACATTCCCTGTATGCGGCTGGTGAAGAACTTCGGCGGACACTCGATCGCCGTCTACAACCCCGCGTCGGCGAAGGTGGGGCGCAAGGACCTGGCGTCGCTCATCCGCGACAACCGCGTCAACCACGTCTGTGCAGCCGATTATACCGAAGGATCGGAGATCGACCGGCTGGTGAAACTCATCATCGACAAGATCGCGGTCGACTTCGAGCTGCAACAGCTCGAAATCCCGCGTTAAACGCATCGCTCATGAAGATCGTATTCGCAACCAACAACGCCCACAAGCTCGCCGAGGTGCAGGCCGTGTTGGGCGACGCCTACGAACTGGTGACGCCGCGCATGTGCGGCGTGGAGGAGGAGATTCCCGAAAACCAGCCGACGCTCGAAGGCAATGCCTCCGAGAAGTCGCACTACCTGCGCGCCCGCACGGGGCTCGACTGCTTCGCCGACGATACGGGTCTCGAAGTCGAGGCGCTGGACGGCGCGCCGGGCGTCCATTCGGCGCGCTATGCCTCCGACGGCCACGACTTCGCGGCCAACAACCGCCTGCTGCTGCGCAACTTGGAGGGGGTGGCCAACCGCCGCGCACGCTTCCGCACGGTCATTTCGCTGCTTGTGGGCGACGAGGAGCACCTCTTCGAAGGGGTCGTCGAGGGGCGCATCGTCGAACGGGAGAGCGGAGCCGAGGGGTTCGGTTACGATCCGCTCTTCGTGCCCGACGGCTGCGACCGTACCTTCGCCGAGATGTCGCCCGACGAGAAGAACGCCGTGTCGCACCGCGGCCGCGCCGTGCGCAAACTGGCCGCCTTCCTGCGCGCCCGCGGCGAAAAGTGACACCCCGACTTCGACACTCCGGCCGATGACCGATAAAGCCCTCCTTCTGCACTGGCTGGCAGCCTGCTCCGGCCCGCTGCTGGCCGCAGGTGCCGCGCAGGCGCAGCAAGCCGCCCCCGCGCAGCGCCCCAACATCCTCTTCATTCTGACCGACGACCAGCGGTGGGACGCCGTGGGATACGTCAACCCGATCGTCCGCACGCCGCACATCGACTCGCTGGCCCGCGAAGGGGTCTGCTTCCGCAACGCCTTCGTCACGACGCCGATCAGCGCCGCCAGCCGCGCGTCGCTGCTTACGGGCATGTACGAGCGCACGCACGGCTACACCTTCCGGCAGGGCCCGCTCAAAGAGCCTTACATGCAGCAGTCCTATCCCGTCCTGCTGCGTGCGAGCGGCTATACGACCGCCTATTTCGGGAAGTTCGGCGTCACCTATCCCGGTGCGCAGCGGCTCTTCGACGCGGCCGACCTCTACGACCGCCGCGGCAAATTCCCCGACCGCCGCGGCTATTTCTACAAGACGATCGACGGCGATACGGTACACCTGACCCGCTATACGGGCTACGAGGCGCAGCGATTCCTGCGCGAAGTCGATCCGTCGAAGCCCTTCTGTCTGTCGCTCGGTTTCAGTGCCCCGCATGCCCACGATCCCGCACCGGAGCAGTATTTCTGGGAGCCGTGGGCCGATTCGCTCTACCGCGACCTGACCGTCGCGCCGCCGCTGCTGGCCGACGACCGCTACTTCGAGGAGCTGCCCGAGGCGGTGCGCAGGGGCTACAACCGTGTGCGCTGGACGTGGCGCTACGATACGCCGCAGAAGTACCAGCACAGCGTCAAGGGCTACTACCGCATGATCTCGGAGGTCGACCGCGAGGTGGGAGCTATCCGGCAAGTGTTGCGCGAGCGGGGGCTCGACCGCAATACGATCATCGTCTTCATGGGCGACAACGGTTATTTCCTCGGCGAGCGGCAGCTGGCCGGCAAATGGCTGATGTACGACCGTTCGCTGCGGGTGCCGATGCTCATCTACGACCCGCGCGGCCGCGACCCCCGCGAGGTGGAGGACATGGTGCTCAATATCGACGTTCCGGCGACGATCCTCGATGCGGCGGGCGTCGCCGTGCCCGAAGCCTATCAGGGCGTCAGCCTGCTGGGCTACACCCGCGGCGAGGCGCCGGCCGCCGACCGCGAAGCGTTCCTGTGCGAACATCTCTGGGAGCTGGACGAAATCCCTTCGAGCGAGGGAATCCGCACCGAGCGGTGGAAATACATGCGTTACCGCTTCATCCCGGGTCGGGAGGAGCTTTACGATCTGGCGGCCGATTCGGAGGAGGCGGTCAATCTCGCCTCCGATCCGGCCTACGGCCGGACGTTGGAGGAGCTGCGCCGGGAGTGCAACCGGCAGATCGAACGTTACGTCTCGCTGCGCCGCCACTGATTCCGGGCGAAGGTGTTCCTCCCGAAAAATCCATGCCGGAGAACAGTGCGCAGCCGCGGCCGTACGCTTTTTCGGGGAAATCGGTTCGGAATGCTTCTCGGGGATTTTTCTGCCGGAATGAAGGCTTTCCCCGGATTTTCCCGATGGAATGCAACCTTTTGTGGCTTAAAATGTTCGGATCGTTATTCCGTGCCGGAACATGCTGCCGGCGTGCGGTTTGCATCTCTTCGGAAAAAAGCGTATCTTTATCGGAAGAGCCGGCGTCGGAGGGCGGCCGGCTCATCGCCCTCGGCGGCCTGCTGCCTGCGGGGCGGATACTGCCTGCGAAGAGATGAAAGAAACCCTATTTATTCACTTAACTCAACTGTTTATGAAACATTTTATCCTATGGGGTCTGACGCTCGCGGCCGTGGTGCTGGGCGGGTGCTCGGACGATTACGACGACACGGAGCTTCGCACGGGGTTGAACGATCTGCGGGATCGCGTCGCGAAACTCGAAACGCAGCTGACGAAGCTCAATGGCGAAATCACGACGATCGATGCGCTGGTCAGGAAATTGGAGAGCAATGTCTCGGTGGTGAAGGTCGAGCCGGGCACGGACGGCAAAAGCTACACGATCTACTTTTCGGACGACACGAAAGCGGTGATTGCCAACGGCCAGGACGGCGCCGCGGGCAAGGATGCTCCGGTGATCGGCGTGAAGGAGGAGGACGGCGTCTACTACTGGGCGCAGACGATCGACGGAAAGACGACGATCCTCGAAGTCGACGGGCAGAAACTGCGCGTGACGGCCGAAGTTACCCCCCCCCGGCTGTCGGTCGACGAAGAGGGTTACTGGGAGGCGAGCTATGACGGCGGAGATACGTGGGAGCGGATCACGAATGCCGCGGGCGAGCCGGTGAAGGCCGTGACGGACGACGGATCGTCGATTCAGGACTCGTTTTTCAGCGCCGTGACGCAGGACGACGGCAACGTCTATTTCACGCTGACCGACGGGTCGGTCATCACGGTCGCGAAGCGGACGGATTTCTACCTGATCCTGCGCAAGGCTCCCGATGTGGCACCCTTCGTCTACGGCGAGACCAAGACCTATGAGATCGAGAGCGCCGGCGTGGCGGAGACGATTCTCACCAAACCCGACGGATGGCGCGTGGCATTGAAGGACGACGTGTTGAGCGTGACGGCTCCGGCGGCCGACGCTGCGGGCTTCGAGGCCGAAGGCACGGTGGCCGTGATCTATTTCGACGGTGCGGAGCGCAGCTCGGTGGCCAAGTTGGGCGTCGTGGTCGACAAGAGCCAGACCGGCGTGACCGAGGGCGACGACTTCACGATCGACATCACCGAGGTGACCGACAAGAGCGTCACGGCGACCGTCACGCCGAAGGACGCTTCGATCTATTACTATGTTTCGGCTTACAGCGCCGCCGAGTTCGACGAGAAGGGCGAGACGGCCGTTACCACCGAACTGAAAGCGATGTTTGACTACTATGTTTCGGCCGGATATTGGAGCGATTACTACCGCGATATGTATCTGCACAGCGGAACGTATGCCTATACCACACCTGCGTCGACGCCGCTGACGCCCGGTCAGTCTTACTATCTGATCGCCTTCGGTCTGGAAGAGGGAGCTTCGGCGATGACCGTGACCACATCGGTAATGAAGGTTCCCTTCAAGACGACTACGCCGGTGGTGGTCAATACCAAATACCGCGTCACGGTCGACAACATCACGTGGTACGGCGCCGGGTACAGTGTGGTGCCGAGCGACGACCTGCACTATTTCCACGGCATCGTCAAGAAGTCGGCCTTCACCGGCGGGCAGGGGCAGCCTCTGACCGACGCGGAGGTGGCCGCCGCCTATGTCAAGGAGTATGAAAATCGTTATTATGACGAACTCTACCTGAATGATCCGACGACGATCAAGTGGACCGATCTTTCTTCCTGCGGTACGCAGCGGCAGGTCGTTCCGCGCGCCTGGATCCGCGAAAACGAACTGGCCAACGAGGCGATCCGTCCGCTGGTCGCCGAGACGGACTACTGCCTGATCGCCTTCGGCGTCGACGGCAAGGAGCTGCGCACGGACGTGGCGAAGAAGGAGTTCCGCACGCCGGCCTTCACGCCGACCGAGGAGTGCACGTTCGACCTCGACGTGACGGTATCGCGTCAGAATCTCTCGATCAAGGTCACGCCGTCGAACAAGAACCTGACCTATATCTGCCACCTCGACAAGAGTGCGACCTATTATGAGTTCGAAACCGACATGCAGTATGCGGCCGACGACCTCTTTTGGACGAAATACAACCTCGAAGCGGGCCGGACGCTCTCCGACGAGCTGCTGACGGGCGACATCGAAATGAAGGCCGAGAATCTGTGGGCTTCGACCGGTTATGTGGTCTATGCCTACGGCTGTACGGCAGACGGGGTGATTACCACGCCGCTCACGTCGGTCCGCGTATTGACCGAGGCCGGTTCGGATACGCCTCCGGCCACTGCCGCCAAGCCGCGTCTGGTGCGGGTACGGTAGCATCCGTTTCGGAAAATAAAAATCCCCGGCTCCTTGCGAGCCGGGGATTTTTACGGATGACGACGAGGGCGGGTCACCGCTTGTTGTAGAGGTTCATCGTGCGTTCGGCGCCGATCGTGGCGAAGGAGAGAACGGCCTCGGCGAAGACTTTCAGCCGCTCGGGCAGCGCCTTGCGCTCTTCGTCCGACCACGACCCCAGCACGTAGTCCACCTGATGCCCGCGGGCGAAATCGCCGCCGATGCCGAAACGGAGGCGGGCGTACGCCTCCGTGCCCAACAGCTCGGTGATGTTTTTCAGCCCGTTATGACCGCCGGCGCTGCCTTTCGGCCGCATCCGCAGCGTCCCGAAAGGGAGTGCGATGTCGTCCACCACGACCAGCAGATTCTCCGGCGCGATCTTCTCGGCTTCCATCCAGTAACGGACGGCTTTGCCCGAGAGGTTCATGTAGGTCGACGGTTTGAGCAGCACGAGCGTGCGTCCCTTGTAGCGCAGTTCGGCCGTCGCGCCGTAACGGCCCGTCGTAAAAGCGATGTTGGACTGCTCGGCTAAGCAATCCAACACCTTGAATCCGATGTTGTGGCGGGTGTCGGCGTATTCGGCGCCGATGTTCCCCAGTCCTACAACGAGGTATTTCATCGTCCGGAATTTATCGGTTTCGACAATCGTTTCGGTTCCGGAGCGACAGCTACTGGGCGGCCTCCGCTGCGGCGCCGCGCGAAGCACGCGTTACGCGAACGGCGCAAACGGCCGTGGTGGCGGGGGTCAGGAATTTCAGGTCGTCCGATTTGAGGTCGCCCACGAAGATCGTCTTGCCCACGCCCAGCGTCGTCACGTCGACGGTGATCTCGTCGGGCAGTTTGTCGACCGGGCCGCTGACGAAGATCTTGCGGGTCGAGAGGACGAGCTTGCCGCCCACCTTCACGCCCTCGGCGTTGCCGGTCAGGCGCACCGGAATGCTGATTGCCACGGGTTTGCCCTCCTGCACGCGGTAGAAGTCGATGTGGAGAATCTCCTCGCGCACGGGGTGGAACTGCACTTCGCGCATCACGGCCTTTTCGGTCTTGCCGCCGATCGTCAGCTCGACGATATAGGAGTTGGGGGTGTAGATCAGCGGTTTGAGCGCTTTGGCGTCTACGCTGAACGATACGGTCTCGCCGCCTCCGTAGAGGACGCAGGGCACCTGGCCCTCGCGGCGGATGGCGCGGCTGGCTTTCTTGCCGAAGTCGGCGCGCGGAGTTGCCTCGATTTTGAGAGTCTGCATAAATTTTTTGTTTTTTAGTTGTTACCTCGGGCGTCGCTCAGGCCCGCGTTGCAGCGGGCCCCCTCGGCGCTTGCTTTCGTGCGGCAAAGATAGCGTTTTTTCCTGAAAAACAAATTCCCGCAGCCAGAGTTTCGTTTTCGGCTGCGGGAATCGGGAGGGAATTTTATTCGAATAGTCCGACGGTGCGTTTGGGCGCGATGTTCGTCCATGCGTTCAGAAAGGGCGAGGCCGGCCGGGTAGCATCGGGTATGTAGCTGTATGCGGCAAGACGCAGGTCGGATCTGTGCAGCTTGCGGACATTCGACACGGCCGGCGCGGCGGCAGGATGCGCTTTTCCCTGCTCATCGATCGTGAAGAAGGTTTTCTGCATTCCGGCGGTCACCTCTCCCTGTTGATTCAGTCCGTATGTATATGCCAAGTAGAGATTGCCGGGTGTGAAATTTTCGGGGAAAATATAGGTTTGATCGCCTTGCAGGAAGAAACCGTACTCCGTAAGCAGTTCTACGAGGGACATCTGTTCGCCGGCGGCCATTTCGGTCCATAGCAGCAGATCATCGGTCAGGTACTCCGCGTCAGATGTGAATTCGGCGTAATATTCGGCTTCACCGGCCATGCCGACATAGGTCATCTGCTTGTCGGCGGGAGATACCGTGACGCTCAAACCGTCGTCGGTCATGCCGTTGACGGTGATCGTACACTCCATAGGGGCGAAGACATCGCCGCCCGGAGCAAGCGTCTTGAAGGGCTGGGAGATGTAGACTTCGGTCGTCTGGCGGGCTTTGTTATCGAGTCCTACGGCCATAACGCAGTATTCCGTAGCAGGGTCGAGTGTGGTGTAGACGAAACTGTCGTTGCCGGTTTTGGTGACCATGCCGGCCGCTTTTTCAGGCGTGATCTCGATGCCGGCTTGCTCGGAGAGCGCTTCGGCGATAATTGCCAGTCCGTCGGCCATCAGTTGTGCGACGCCGGCTCCCTTGCGGTAGCTTTCGATAAGCGTCGTGTTGTAGACCTGCCAGAAATAGGGGGTAGCGGGATTCGAGGGTTTGATGGTGATGGTGGCCCCTTGCAGCGTGATGTCGGCGACCGTTGACGAGAAGGTGCAGTCCTGCGGTTTGAGTTCGCCGCCCGGAGTATGGAAGGGGACGACGACAATATCGGTCGTGGGGTAACCGCCCAGGTAGCCGAAGGCTACGGCGCAGTAGTCGGTGTCTTCTTCCAGCAGACGGGTGAAATCACGTGTCACGTCGCCCGTCTCGATGCACTCGCTGATGGCGGATCCGTAGCTGCCGATGAGAAACTCGGCCAGTTTGTCAGTCGGGTATCCTTCGATGCGCGAGGTGGCGATGCAGTCCAGAAAGTAGGGATCGGCATTGGTGGTCGTCACCGAGACGTTGGCGGATTCGGGGGCAACGCTGACGGAGAGCCTGTTTTGGGAGGGCATGACGGCAGTCGTGGAGATGAAATCATGAAAAACGTCGGTCGTAATTGCACCTTCGGCACCAACGCCGAATACCACCACGGCATAGTCGCTCTTCGGTTTGAGGCTCCATATCCTGCCGGCATCGATCGTCTTGTTGCCGCGGTAGATGAGCTGATCGTCGGGGGTGGTCCAGTCGATTGTGCCGTATCCTTTTTCGAGTTCGACCAAGGTCTCGGCTACGGCCTGTGCAGTTTTTAAACGGTCGAAATCGGCGCGTGTGGTGATGCCGACGAAGTAGTTGCGTTGAGGATCATCGGACTCGACGGAGATGCGGAAATTCATGGCTTCGGCCTCGGAGAGCATAAGCACGAATGCCGGTGCGGGTTCAGGTTTCTCGGGTTCGGGCTTTTCAGGGCCCTCCTGTTCGGTACCCCCCCCTTGTCGGGATCGATCTCTTCGGGCGAATCGCCGCAACCTACGCCTGCGAGGAGCACGACTGTGGCAAGGATTGCCATCCATGTCCGTTTTTTAATCATGAGAGAGAATTTTAAGAGTGGAACATTTTGTTCGTTGTCTCCAAAAATACGTTTTCGTTTTAAAAAGAGCAAATCTCCGCGCAATTTTTCTTCCGAATCGTATCCGGCCTGAAATGTCGGATTATAGGCCGGTTGCGGGATTCGGACGATGATTTGTCGCCGATTCGATGCCATCGCCGCCGAATCGATGCATTCGTGCATTTTTCGGCCGTGCGATCGATAGTCGCATTTTTTTTCGTGTCGGAGCGGATGTCGCGCTGCGTATGCGGTCGATATTCGGCGATTTTCGCTATATTTGTCGAAATTTATCGCCAAATGGAGGATTTTTTATTGCGGGTCGAACATGTTTCGAAACACTACTCCGGCCATACGGCGCTCGACGACGTGTCGCTCGACATCCCGCGCGGTTCGGTCTACGGACTGCTGGGGCCCAACGGCGCGGGAAAGACGACGCTCATCCGCATCGTCAACCGCATTACGGCGCCCGACGAAGGGCGGGTGCTCTTCGACGGACGGCCTCTCGCGTCCGCCGACGTGCAGCGCATCGGTTACCTGCCCGAGGAGCGCGGCCTCTACAAGAAGATGAAGGTGGGCGAGCAGGCGCTCTTTTTCGCACGGCTCAAAGGGCTGTCGCGTGCCGAGGCCGTGCGCCGCCTGCGGGTGTGGTTCGACCGGTTCGACATCGCGTCGTGGTGGAACCGTCGCGTCGAGGAGCTGTCGAAGGGAATGGCGCAGAAGGTACAGTTCATCGTCACGGTGCTGCACGAACCCGAACTGCTGATCTTCGACGAACCCTTTTCGGGCTTCGACCCGATCAACGCCAATCTGCTCAAAGAGGAGATTCTGGGGCTGCGCGACCGCGGGGCGACGGTCATCTTCTCGACCCACAACATGTCGTCGGTCGAGGAGGTATGCGACCATATCACGCTCATCGACCGTTCGTGCAACATCCTTTCGGGTGCCGTCGACGAGATTCGCCGCCGGCACGGCCAGAATCTTTTCCGTCTCGAATACCGCGGCGACGAAGCGGCGCTCCGCCGTGCGCTCGCTGGCCGTTGCGAGGTCGTGGCGTCGGGCGGCGACCTGCCGGCCGAAGGGGCGGCCGTCGTGCTGCACGCCTCGACGGAGGGGCTTCCCGAATTGCAGTCGTTGACGGTTCACGTCGCCGACGACGCTGCGCTGCGCGGTGTGATCGCCGCTGCGAACGAGACGGTGGCGCTGCGCTCCTTCGCCGAACAGATTCCGTCGATGAACGACATCTTCATAAGAGCCGTAGACGGGTCATTATAAAGATGTTATAAAGATATGTAGACAATCCCTCCAAACCGCCCTTCTCGAAGGGTGGCTTCGAGATAAGAGCCGTGGGCGGCTCGTTGCAGACCGTAAACAATTTATATTTTTCATGTCGAATATATGGCTGATCGTGGCGCGCGAGTTCAACGAGCGCGTCCGCAAAAAATCCTTCATCGTCACCACGCTGCTCATGCCCGTGCTGATGCTCGGCCTGATGCTGGCGCCGGCGCTGATGATGCGCTACGCTTCGGGCCAGACCAAGACCATCGTCGTGATCGACCGCAGCGGACTGGTGGCGCAGCATCTCGAAAGCAGCGACGAGGTGCGCTTCGAAACGTCGGACCTGCCCGTCGATACGGCGCGGCGCGTGATGATCGACAAGTTCGGCGTGCTCTGTATCGGCGCCGACATACTGGCGAACCCCTCCGACGTGAAGCTCTACGCCAATTCCGCTTCGTCGATGATGCTCGAAGAGAATCTGCGGGGCCAGATCGCGAAAGTGCTCGAACGCGAGAAGCTGCGCGCTTACCGGATCGAAGATCTCGACCGGATTCTGGCCGACGTCAAGACCGACGTCAAGATGCAGGTCGTCCGCAACGACGAGGGTTCGCCTTCGTCCGGTTCGTCGGCCGTCGCCGCAATGGTGGGGCTGGGGCTCGGCATGGTGCTCTACATGTTCCTGATGATCTACGGCGCCATGGTGATGCAGAGCGTCATCGAGGAGAAGTCGTCGCGCGTGTTGGAGGTCGTGGTCTCGTCGGTGCGACCCTTCGAACTGATGATGGGCAAGATCTTCGGCGTGGCCTCCGTGGCGGTGGTGCAGGTGCTCATCTGGGCCGTGCTGGTCTGCGGTGCGGGTGCGGCGGTCATGCCCCATGTGCTGCCCGACGGCGCGATGGAGGCTGCCGCGGCCTTGCAGCAGGGCGGCGGTGCGGCGACAGCCGCGGCGGGCGATTTCGACCCCGAAACGCTCGGCGCCATCGCCCTGGCTACCGACGTGGGTTATCTGGCGATGCTGTTCGGCTACCTGCTGCTCTTTGTCGTGGGCGGTTATCTGCTCTATTCGGCGATGTTCGCGGCCGTCGGGTCGGCGGTCGACAACGCACAGGACGCCGCGCAGTTGCAGACGCCGATCATGATCCCCATCATTCTGGCCGTCATCGTCGAGATGTCGGTGCTCAACGACCCCAATTCGCCGCTCGCGTTCTGGTTCTCGCTCATCCCCTTCACTTCGCCCGTGGTGATGATGGCGCGCATTCCCTACGGCATCCCGACGTGGGAGATCGTCCTCTCGCTCGTGCTGCTCTACGCCGCGTTCGTGGGGATGGTGTGGCTCTCGGCCAAGATCTACCGCGTGGGGATCTTCATGTACGGCAAGAAACCGACGCTGCGCGAGATGTTCCGGTGGATTCGCTACAAATATTGATTCGAAACCAATCCAAATATCGATGAAAACATCTATTCTCACTCTTTTGGCCGCGGCCGGATTCACTGCCGCCGCCTTTGCGGCTCCCGTCGCGGATGCGACGCCGGAGGGCGAAGCGAAGATCATCTCCTACAACATCCGCCTCGGCGTGGCCGACGACGGTGCCAACAGCTGGGAACACCGCCGCGAAGCGACGCTGCGGATGCTCGAACGCGAAGCGCCGACGGTCTTCGGCATCCAGGAAGGCTACCTCTTCCAGGTGAAGTACATCGAGGAGAACCTTCCGCAGTACGGCCGCGTGGGCGTGGGCCGCGACGACGGCAAGGAGGGCGGCGAGATCATGGCCGTCTTCTACCTGCGCGACCGCTACGATCTGCTCGACCACGGCGACCTGTGGCTGAGCGAGACTCCCGACCGCGTGTCGCGCGGCTGGGACGGCGCCTGCAACCGTACGATGACGTGGGTGCATCTGCGCGAGAAGGCCACGGGCAAGGAGTTCTACTACTTCAACACGCATCTCGACCACAAGGGCGTGGTGGCGCGCCGCGAGGGTGTGAAGCTCGTCGTGCGGGAGGTGCAGCAGATCGCGGGCCGCAAGGCGGCCGTCGTCGTGGGCGGCGACTTGAACTCGACGATCGACGACCGGATTTTCGACCCACTCAAAAAGTTCATGACGCCGGCGCGCGAGAAGGCCCCCGTTACCGACCGCAAGGGAACGTACAACGGTTGGGGGCAGGCGCCCAACTCGATGGTCATCGACCACCTCTTCGTGCGCAACATGAAGTGCCTGTCGTACCGCACGCTCGACGGCGACTACGGCGTGCCTTATATCTCGGATCACTATCCCATCGAGATCGTCGTGCGGCTGAAATAGCCGGGGCGGGCGATAAAACCGGCGGGGCGGCTCCACGATGGAAGCCGCCCCGCTTGCGTTCGACGCCGAAGCCCTATTCCTCCTTGTTGTCGCCCGTGCCGAAGGGGAACTGATGCTCGTGTACGTCCTCGAAGCGCAGCCCCTTTTCGTAGGTGCGCATCGCGCGGCGGCTCATGCCCATCGACGAGAAGCCGCCGTCGTGGAAGAGGTTCTGCATCGTCACCTTGCGCGTCAGATCCGAGAAGAGCGTCAGCACGTAGTCGGCGCAGTCGTTCGCCGAGGCGTTGCCCAGCGGCGACATGCTCTCCGCGAACTCCATCAGGTCTTTGAGCCCCAGCACGCCGTTGCCCGCGGTGGTCGGCGTCGGCGACTGCGACACGGTATTGATGCGCACGTGCTTCTCGCGGCCGTAGATATAGCCGAAACTGCGGGCGATCGATTCGAGCAGCGCCTTGGCGTCGGCCATGTCGTTGTAGCCGTAGAGCGTGCGCTGTGCGGCGATATAGCTCAGCGCCACGATCGAACCCCATTCGCGCAGGGCGTCTTTCTTGCGCAGCACCTGGATCATCTTGTGGAACGAAATGGCCGATATGTCGAGCGTCTTTTGCAGGTAATCGTAGTCGAGGTCGTCGTAGGTGCGGCCCTTGCGCACGTTGGGCGACATGCCGATCGAGTGGAGCGCGAAGTCGAACGGCCCGCCGAAGTGCTTCATCGCCTCGTCCACGAGGTGTTCCAGATCGGCCACCGACGTGGCGTCGGCCGCGATGACCGGAGCGTTGCATTTGGCCGCCAGTTCGTTGAGCGTTCCCATGCGCAGCGACACGGGGGTATTGGTCAGCACGATCTCGGCGCCCTCCTCGACGGCGCGTTCGGCTACCTTCCATGCGATCGACTGCTCGTTGAGCGCGCCGAAAATGATTCCTTTCTTCCCTTTTAACAGATTGAATGACATAAAATTCAGTTTTAGTTACCGGACGCCGGACACAAAGCCTTCGGGCGTCGAATCCTGTAAAACAGGGCGTAAAGGTAAGCATTTTTTTCGAATCGCCCGATTCTTTCGTCTGTTTGTCCGCTGTTCGGCCGCTCGCGGGGCGTCTGTCCGCAGACGGTCGCAGCATCGCCGGCCGTTCGAGGAGGGGCGATCGGCGGCGGAGAAGGGGTCTGACGTAATCGGGGAGAGCATTTGCTCTCCCCGATCGGTTTTTCAGCCTCGTTTGCGCCAGAACCGCGGCGTGAGATCTTCGCGCCGGCCGTCGGGCCGGATGCGCCATAGCCGCTGGTTGGTCGCCGGATCGTCGAGCGGCCCCCGCGCAGCGATGTAGGGGCCGAGTTTCACGTAGTCGAAAACTCCCGTCGGATCGAACCCTTCGGGCAACGCCGCACGTCCGGAGTACCATCCCGTGCGCAGGGCAGGCCGCAGCCGGCGGGCGAAGAGCGCCAGCCGCGCTGCCTCGTGCGGTTCGGCGTCGCCTCCCATCAGGCAGAAGCAGGTGACCGCAGCGCCGTAGCGCGCCAGCAGCCGCTCCACGACCTCCTCGGTGAGCGGTTCGCCGATCGGCTCCTGCAACTGCGGGCTGTGGCAGCCCGGGCAGCGGTTGGGGCATCCCGCGAGGTTGACGGCGAGCGTCGTCTCGTCGGGGATCTCGCGGAATACGATGTCGTAGTCGGTGTAACGAAGCATGGCCGTCGGCTATTCGTCGCGTCGCGGTGCCGCCACGCTGCGCTCTTCGACGCCGCCCTCGATCCGTTCCGGACGATTGTAATACCGCCGCGCAGCCTCCTGCTGCCGCGCCTGCGAGAAGTTGCTGATGCGCTTCATGTAGCCGATCACGCGCGTCAGGTAGTCGAGGTTCGTCGAGTGGCAGCGGGGGCACTCCTTCAAATAGCGTTTGTCGATGTGTCCGCAGTCGTTGCAGACCGTGTTGGGGATGTTGAACGTGAAGTAGTTGCATCCCTCCTGCGCCGCCACGCGCAACAGGTGGCGGTACTGCGGCTGCGAAAGGTGCTCTTCGAGATTCATGTGCAGCGCCGAGCCGCCCGTGAGGTGGGCGATGTACTGCGCGCCGTGCAGGCGGAACTTGTCGGCGATGTTGAGCGTCGTGTCCTCGACGACGTAGAAATAGCTGTTGTAGCAGTCGCGCGGCACCTTATAGCCGTCCTCGCGATCCCATTTGGCATGCTTCACGCCCACGTTTTCGGCGGGGATCATCTCGCAGTTGAACATCACCTCCTTCGAGCGGTACTTGTGGTTGTAGCGCTCGATCAACCCCAGAATCTCCTCGGTGAAGCGCACGTAGTCGGGGTTGTCGACGATGGCGATCCCCTTGTATTCGGCCGCTTCGACCAGGCCGTTGATGCCGATGGTGAGGTACTGGCGCGACAGGTTGATGTAGCCCGCGTCGAAGAGCGGAAGCATTCCCTTGCGTTGCAGCTCTTTGAGGTTCTCGTTGTAGGCCAGCTGCACCTTGTGCGTAAGGTCGACCACCTCTTCGAGGAACGACAGGTAGGGAATGCCCTGCCGCTCGGCGTACTGGATACAGCGGTTGAGGTTGATCGTCAGCACGCTCTTCGAACCGGTCGAGACGCCGCCCGCTCCCAGCGTGTAGCTGAATCCGTTGTCCTGGATCTCGTTGCGCAGGCGGCAGCACGACGACAGCGAGTCGGCGTTGTCGCTCATGTAGGTGAAGAACGAATGTCCTTCGGCGTACATCTGGGCCGTGAAGTCGCCCCACTCGGCGTCCATCACGTCGCCGTCGCGGGTCAGCAGCGCCATCGTCTCGACGGGGAAGGTGAGCACGGTTTTGAGCCGTTCGGCGTTGAACCACTTCATGAAGCGTTTCTGCAACCACGACAGCCCCTCCCAGTCGGGGCGCGACCCGTCGGGGAAACGGAACTCGCCGAAGAGCGATTCGAAGTAGTAGCGGTCGTAGTAGGCGATATTCCAGAAGACGGCCTGGAAGTTGCGTGCGCCGGTGGGCTGGTTGATCGAGTAGACCACCTGTTCGAAGCAGTCGGTGATGACCTTGTCGATCGTGCGGCGGTGGCGCGAGAGGTCGACCACCTCGTCGGCGCGCCGGTAGTAGTCCTCGCCGAACTCCTGCGCGATGAAGTAGTTCATGTACATCAGGAATTCGGGGGTGGCGCAGGCGCCCGAGAGCATCGACGAGACGATGAAGACCATGTTGACGAAGCCGCCGCAGAAGGATTTGAGATTGGTCGGCCGCGTCGAGTTGCCGCCGATCGAGGTCGTGCCGCTCAGCAGCCACGGATACATCGTGATCGAGGCGCAGTAGTTGGCCAGCGACGTCTCGTCGTTCTTGTAGATGAAATGGCGGTCGAGCAGTTCGAGGTAACGGTCGGAGACTTCTTTGCCGTACATCTCCTTCAACCGGTCGGTCAGCAGGCGGCGGTTGAGACGGATGAAGTTCTGCTTGGGCAGCTCGCCGATGAGCGTGGCGATGTTCTTGTTCTCGACGTTGGCGTTGGCGTCGTATTTCGAGCCGGTGGCGGGGTTCTTGGCCTCGCAGTAGTTCATCAGGAATTGCAGCTTGTCGCGCACTTCGCGGTCTTCGGTATGTTCCTGCCGGTAGATGATGTAGGCTTTGGCCACCTTGTAGTAGCGTTCGGCCATCAGCGCCGTCTCGACCTGGTTCTGAATCTGTTCGACGGTCGTGCCGTCCGCGACGCGGATGCGTCCCAGAATCTGGGTGAGCATCTCGTCGGTGGCGAAACTCCCGACCGAGAGGAAGGCTTTGGCGATGGCCGCACGGATCTTGTCGATCGAGAAACGCTCGCGTTTGCCGTCGCGCTTGGTGATGAAAATTTCGGAACTGCTCATAGTTGACATGCGTCCGACGGAAGGGGGTGACTTATCTTAGGTCGGGCGTCGGCATGAAATCCCGTCGGACTTGCGTTACGGAGAGTCTCCTCTCCGCCCTTCATGGCGACAATCCCTGTCGAATCGTCCTCTGCGGCGCTTCCGGCGCTTCGCACGGATGCTCCGTGACCGGTCACGGTCGGAAAGGGCGATTTCGGCTGCGGTGTTGCGGGAATGAATGCGATACGACAGCGACCGCGCCGGTACGGGCAGATAATCCCCGCAGGGCAGATCGCATCGTCTGGCTCTTCGACCCGAAAGCTCCGAACGAAGGGAGGACGGCAGGTCTTCTGACTCGTTCCGGCCGGCACGCCTTCCCGTCGCCCGCTGGCGGCAGTGGCGGAGATTGTGCGGCCTTTGTCGTGGAAGTTACAGCTACGGGGATAGTCCCTGAATTGCACAGGCGTTCCCTTTTCATCCCTCCGCCGCATGACGCGGCGGCAAGGAACCGTCATCCTTGTGTATGCAAATATAGTGCTTTTGCAAGTGCCCCAGCCGTTCGCAGGGAAAACCTATCAACATTTTATGAACAGCCGCCGTCAACGGACTGATGCTCCGGCGGAAAGGGGTATCCCGCAGTAAAAGGGGAATTCGGGCACGGAACGGAGGGGGATGATTCCGGAAAAGATCGAAAAAACGAAAGGTTACGATCCGTAACCCGATCGCTCCGTCCGCGACCGATCCGCCCCGACAATCCCGATTCTTCCTTCCGATTCGTGCGAAAACCGCTGCTTTCGGCTCGGAAGTGTAATTCAACTGCTGGAAATGCAATGGGTTACGATGTTTGGATATAAATTATTTTACGCTATATTTGCCTATGTGCCCGATCCCGAATCCGGCCGCAAGCCGTTCCGGAGCGAAACCGCAGGCCGGACGGCGGATCGATCGTTTTTAACCGTGACAGGGCGACGGGCGTTTCGGAAAGCCCCGTTTTACCGCCACACAAAATCCATTTTGCCTATGAAACGTTTTTTGACTTTTCTGTTCGCCGCTTCGGCGCTTCTTGCCGGCGGTTGCAGCGACAGCGACACCGACGATCCCGCACCGCCCGAGGCGCCGGCGCCCGTTATCAAACTTCCGGAGGCGGTCGCAGCGTCGCCCCTTTCGGTTTCGCCCGAAGGCGGAACGTCGTGGTTCGAATACGAGGTCGAAAATCCGGTCGAGGGCGAGGCTATCGCCGCTTCGACGACCGATGCGTGGGTGCATTCGTTCGATTACTCCGTTTCCGGCCGGATCGGCTTTGCGTTCGATCCGAGCGAGGGCGAGGTACGCATCGCCAACGTCGCGCTGACCTATAAGGGTGCTGAGAAGAAAGTGGTGACCCTCTTGCAGCCGGCGCCCGAAACGCCGGAACTCACCTTCGACATTCGGGTGTCGGGTATCGACGGAAGCAGTGCCGTAGTGGCGTGGACGCCGTCGGACGATACCGCGAGCTATGTCCCGATGGTGGTCGAGAAGTCGCTTTTCGACAGCTATGCGACCGAGGTCGACTATATCCGCAGCGACATCGAGTACATACAGGGGCAGGCCGACCTGGCTGGAAAGACGTTCGCCGAGATGCTGGACATGTTCCTTACGACAGGCCCCACCGGCGAACAGACGATCTCCGGACTCGCTTCCGACACCGACTATTACGCCTATGCCTACGGTATGACAGCCGAAGGGGTCGCCACGTCGGCGATCTCGAAGACCGAGTTCCGCACCGGGCCCTTCTCCTGCGAGTTCGCCATTGCGCACGAAGAGACCGAATCGACCTGCGACGTGGAGGTGACGCCCTCCAATACGGGTTGCTTCTACTATTTCGATCTGGCGGCGAAGGCCGATTTCGACACATGGGGTACCGACGCCGAAATCGTCGCTTCGGTGGTCGCCGACCTGAAAGAGACGGCGGCCTATTACCAGGCCAACGGTTACGATCTCGACTGGACCGACTTTCTCTCGATCGGCCCCGACGGCTACGAATTCACGAAACTTTCGCCCGATACGGAGTACGTGGTCTACGCGTTCGCCCTGACCGAAGAGGGCAGGCCGCTGACGGGCGTGACGCGCGAGACGGTGCGTACCGAAGCGTTCGTGCCGACGGACGACTGCACGTTCGGCATCTCCTTCCGGAATGTCTCCGTGACGGCATTCGACATCTCCGTCCGGCCGTCCAATGCGGCTACGCGCTACTATATCGGCGTGTGCAGCAAGGAGCTGTTCGACAAAAATACGCCTTCGTCCATTGCGGACGCCTTCATCGAGATGGAGAACGGCTACGAGATCGACTGGGCCGGCAACGAATACATCTGGACGGGCGACGTGACGGTCGACACCGACGCCGATCTGGCGATGGGCGACCTCGACGCGGGAACCGATTACGTGGCCGTCGTCTTCGGCGTCAGTACCGAGGGCGTGCGCACGACGGAGGTCGCCAGCGCGGTGCAGCGAACCTCCGAACTTGTTCCTTCGACGATGACGATCGGCCTGAACGTCCGCGACGTTACGGCTTCGGGCGCCAAATTCGACGTAACGCCGTCGAATACCGACGAGGTCTATTTCGCCGACGTCTTCGTCTACGATGAGTATACGGCCTACGACGAGGGCAAGGAGGCTTATGCCGAGGTCTATATGGATATTCTCAAAGCGTACGGATTATTCGATTATTCGCTCTATTCGGGCAATCGTACCGTAGATTTCACGGATATGCTCGAACCGTCGACGACCTATGTCGCCGTGGCGTTCGGTTACAATGGGGGACGGACGACGAAGATTTTCGAGTCGGAACCTTTCACCACCTCCGCAGCGGCTTCGGGTACGGTAGCGAAAACCGTGCGCAGCCGCCGTCACGGTTCGCTCGGCGCCTTCCGTCCGGAACGCCGGAGCATAGAGAAACGGTTGTCGGTCGACGCCGGTTCTCCGCGTGGCACCCTCGCGCGGTTCTCCTCGGTGGCCGACCTGCGCGAATTGCCGTCGCAGGGGTTGCGCGGCGAGCCGTCCGACGCCGCGGGGTTGCGTCTGCGCCGTTTTTAAGAGTCCGTAATCCGAAGAAGGGGTTGTCGCAGCCAGCGGCAACCCCTTCTTCCATGCGACAGGGCAGTTTCCGCTTCGCCGCAGTCTGCGGCTATTTTTCCCGTTCGAAGAGATCGATCTCGCCCCGCTCCACCTTGCCGTACATCGAAGCGAGTTCGGCGATCGCGGGCGAAATATACTCCACCGTGTCGGCGACGGCCTGCTGGCCTCCTTCGCCGCGGATACGGTAGAGCATCGCCGCGTAGAGCGCCCGGAAGCAAAGTTCGGTGTCGCTCGTCTCGTTGCGTCCCAGCACCGCGCGCAGGCGGGGCAGTTCGGGTTCGAGGCGGGCGTAGAGTTCGCGGTAGCGGGCCCCGGCGGGCAGCTTCATCAGTTGCAGGTGGAGGTTGTGCAGGTCGGCGATCAGGTGCAGCGTATGGTCGAGGTGCCCCTGCCGCTCCTTGCCCTCCTGCCGCAGCAGGTCGGCTATGTCCATATACCATTCCAGATAGAGCCGCTGCTCCGGCTGGGAGAGGTCGCGGGGGGCGATGAGCTGGGAGTGAACGGCTTCGGGGCTGAATTGCAGCGCCCGCAGCAAGTCTTCCAGCTGCCAGAGGTAGAGGATGTATTCGGCGATGTTTTCGCGCCGTTTGGTCTTGGCTATATCCATGATGTCGTCTTTGTTTCGTTGCTCAGCGTGCGATGCGTTCCGTTTCGCCTGCCGCAGCATGTGCGGCGGGCTTCGCTCCGTATGAAAAAACCGGACCGTTTGCGGTGAACGGTCCGGTTTCGGGACGCGCCCGACAAAGATACGGATAAGCGAGGGCAAAAGCAAACTCGTTTGCGTTTTGCCGAGACCGGAGTATCTGAGGCGTCAGCCGAAGATACGAAATGATTCCGCTTATTTGGCGTAATAGAGCCAGCTCTTGATGACGCCCTTCGTTTCGAGGAAGTGGCGCTGCGCCTTCAACAGGTTGCGCAGCTGGAGCACCATCGTGCGCGTCTCGTTGAGGATCGTCAGGTAGAGCATACTGGCTTTCGTACTCCCCTTGCCGGAGGTGTTGAACCGCCGCAGCTCGCTCTTGATCGCGTCCGAAATGGTCTCGAAAAGACGGTCGCGCATCGAGAGCACCAGGTCGATGTCGCCGAAGTCGTTGGTCGTGAGCATGGCGTTGATGCGGCGGTAGATCGCCTCCACTTCGTCGCCCACGCGGATCAGGTCGGTCGTCTGTTCGCGGGTCAGCCCTTCGTGGTTGTTGTCGATATGGCCGTATGCGGGGCGCACGATGTGGGTGAGCGCCTTGGTCAGTTCGTTGAGGTAGTCGACCACCTGCACGTAGTACTGCGCCGTGTCGAGATCGCTCTCGCGCAGCATCCGCAGCGTCGACATCATGCGGTATTTGCGTTCGTGCATCCGCTCGTAGAGTTCCGACGATTCGCGGTTGAGGTCGCGCAACACCTTGCGGTTCTCCTTGAAGACGGCCAGCAGCGTGCGGTCGTAGATGCGGGTGGCGGTGTTGATCGTCGAGCTGACCACCGTGGCGATCTCTTCGACGACGTTTTCGTTCGTGACGGCGGTCGTCGTTTCGGCGCTCTTCGTCTTTTTGATGAAGTTGCTGTGGACGAGCATGTAGCCCGCCAGCACCGTCAGCAGGATCAGCATGACGGTTCCTCCGTAGACGAGCGCCAGTCCGACGACGTAGGCGATGATGAAGCCGCCCAGCGCCGTCACGAACCATCCCGCCACGACGGTCATCACGCCCGAAATACGGTAAACGGCCGTTTCGCGTCCCCAGGCGCGGTCGGCCAGCGACGAACCCATCGCCACCATGAAGGTGACGTAGGTGGTCGACAGCGGCAGTTTGAGCGATGTGGCCATGGCGATCAGCAGTGCCGAAGTGGTGAGGTTGACCGTGGCGCGGATCATGTCGAACGGTGCGCCGGTGTGCTCGATGTCCGTCACTTCGAAGCGGCGGGAGATCGCCTCGCGGAGCCGTTGGGGAACGACCCGCTCGATGGCGTGGTTGGTGTTGAGCGTCGCGCGGACGATGGCGCGGGCGAAGGCTGACGAACCGTATTCGCGCTGCTCCTGCTCGTCGTTCTGGCTGGCCAGCGAGAGTTCGGTTTCGGTGACGTGCATCGCCTTGCGCGACGTCCAGAGCGTGAGGATCATCACCACGCCCGCACCGACGAGGAAGGCGAAGTTGGCCGGAACGTTCTCGTTGAGCGCATCCATCGTCATCGCGGAGTCGCCGGCGTGGCGGGCGATCCGGAAGGCGTCCCAGCCGGCGATCGGTACGCCGATGAAGTTCACCAGATCGTTTCCGGCGAAGGCGAGCGCGAGGGCGAAGGTGCCGCCCAGGATCGTGATGCGCAGGATGTTGATCTTGAAACGCTGGACGAAGAAGAGGATGAGGCTGCATACCAGCCAGCAGACCAGTAGCGAGAGGATGATATGGTTCTCGACCATATGGATGAAGGCCGTCTGCGATAGTGTTCCTTTGAGTCCCTTGAAGAGTGCGAAGTAGATGATTGCCGTGAGCGATGCGCCGCACCACAGCGCGCCGTAGCGGCTCAGGGCCCGCGTGTAACGGAACGAGAAGATCAGGCGGGAGACGTACATCACGGCCGTACCCACCGTCAGCGCGATGACCACCGAGAGCAGGATCGCCGCGACGATGCCGAATGCGCGGCCCGTGTGGATGAACTCGCCCAGGTCGCCCATCGAAAGTGCGTCGCTGCCGGCGATCTTGAAGGTCGAAACGGCGATCGCGGCGCCCAGCAGGCAGAAGATGAGCGACACGGTGGTCGAGGTGGGAAGCCCCCACGAATTGTAGAGGTCCAGCAGAATGATGTTGGCGAACATCACGCTCAGATAGAGCAGGATCACCTCGTGGAAGGAGAACATCCCCGGATCGAACATTCCGTTGCGCGCCACCTCCATCATGCCGCTCGACGTGAGCGTGCCGACCAGGATTCCGATCGATGCCACGATCAGGATCACGCGGCGGGGGGCCGCCTTCGATCCGATAGCCGAGTTGAGGAAATTTACGGCGTCGTTGGTGACGCCGACGAAGAGGCCTGAGACGGCCAGTACTGCCAGAATGGCGATAATCACTGTGTAAATCGGGTCCATAAATCCGTTTTAATTCGTTTCCGCCGCCCGGCGTGCGCCGCACATTCCGAAAACGTTCGTTAGGCAGGACAAATTTAGACCGAAAAGTCGGTTCTCTCACGTAATGCGCGCAGAATTAACGCAAAGGTAAGGATTCCTTAACGCAAATTTAACCTTCGTCTTCTCCCCGTTCTTTCCGGCAGTCCGACACGAAACATCGCGGAGTATTGCGCGGATAAGTATCTCAGTAGAGGTAGAAGACGATGGCCGTGAAGTGGCAGATCGCCGCCAGATTGATGAGCAGGTGCCATACCATGTGGTGATAGCGGAACCCTTTGCGGGCGTAGACCCATGCGCCGGCGGTGTAGAGCACGCCTCCCGCGGCGATCAGCACGAGCAGCGGCATCGAGGCGTGACGCACGAAAAGCGGCATGAAGAAGACGATCGTCCATCCCATCACCAGGTAGATCGTCAGGCTGATCGCCGGAATCGAACGGCGGGCGAGCGACTTGTAGATGATGCCGAAGAGTACCATCGCCCATTGCAGTACCGTAATGAAGGTACCCTGCCAGCCCCCGATGACCGACAGTGCGATCGGGGTGTAGGTTCCGGCGATGGCGACGTAGATGAAGATGTGGTCGAGGATGTGGAACACCTCCTTGTGGCGTGACGCGGGGTGCATCGAGTGGTAGAGGGTCGATCCGAGGAACATCAGCAGCAGCGAGATGACGAAGACGCTGGCGGCCACGGCGGCCAGCGTTCCGTCGTGGACGTAGGCGCGCACGGCGGCGAAGGGAAGAGCGGCGAGCGTCAGACACAGCATCACGCCGTGCGATACGGCGTTGGCGACCTCTTCCCCGACGGTCGGGACGTAGACTTTCTGTTCGGCCATGAGGTGCTTCCATTTGGTTTTCACGCCAAATGTAGCGATAAAATCGGTAGTATGGATCATCGTCTTCGAGATTTTCTTCTTCGTTTTCCCGCCTCGGCGTAGCCTGTGCGAGTTCGGCTCTGCGCCCGGCTTGGCGGAAAATTAAGTTTTTCGCTGTCGAAACAAAGATTGCACCGTTCTTTCGTTGCGGGACGGTATTTCGGGGAATGCCCGCGGTTTCACCCCTCCGTCCGACTCCGGCAGGGTCTCGGCACGGCCTGTGCTGCCGGCCGTTCGCCGTGCTCCGCCGGCCTTCCGCACGGAACCCGTACGAAAAGAGGTGTCGACGGTGCGACGAAGCACGGGGTTTGTGAAATTTTTGTAACTTTGTTGCGTTAGGTTAACGGGGCATCCCGCTAAAATCGTGCAGAGCTATGGAGACAACACGTTACGACGAGCTGCGGACGCTCGTCGCCGCAAATTTTTCCGAGACCACGCAGCGGCTCGTCGACGAGGCGCTGGCATATGCCGCCGAATGCCTTGAAAAACAGGTGCGCTACGACGGATCTCCGCTGCTGGATCACGCCGCAGGCGTCGCACGCATCGTCATCTCCGAAATCGGACTGGGGCGCAACTCCACGCTGGCGGCCATCCTGCACGACGTGGTGCGGCTCGCCGCCTGCGGCGAGCCGGGCGACCTGATGGGCGTGACGTCCGAAATCCGCCGCCGCTTCGGCGACGAGGTGCTGGGCATTACCGTGGGGCTGAGCAACATCTCGAAGATCCGGCTGAAAGTCTCGAAGGAGCAGGCGGCCAACTTCCGCGACCTGATCGTGAGCTACTCCGAAGACCCGCGCGTGATCCTCATCAAACTGGCCGACCGCCTCGAAGTGATGCGCAACCTGCGGATGTTCCCGCGCGAGAAGTGGCGCAAGAAGAGCTGGGAGAGCATGAACCTCTACGCCCAGATCGCGCACAAACTGGGCCTCTATTCGATCAAGAGCGAGTTGGAGGACATCGCCCTGAGCTATCTCGAACCGGCCGAGTACGAGCATATCCACCGCAAGTTGGAGGAGACCGAGCGCGAACGCCAGACCTTCATCGACCGTTTTCTGGCGCCGATCGTCGAGCGGCTCGACCGGCAGGGATTCAACTACCACGTCAAGAGCCGCACGAAGTCGATCTTCTCGATCTGGACGAAGATGCACAAACAGCACGTGCCGTTCGAAGGGGTCTACGACATCTTCGCGCTGCGCATCATCCTCGACTGTCCGCCCGAGGAGGAGAAGACCCAGTGCTGGGCCGTCTACTCGATCGTCACCGACTACTACATCCCCAATACCGAACGGCTGCGCGACTGGATTTCGATCCCCAAGTCCAACGGCTACGAGTCGCTCCACACCACCGTTTCGGCCGGCGGCGGCCGCTGGGTGGAGATTCAGATCCGCACCGAGCGGATGGATGCCGTGGCCGAACGCGGCATCGCGGCGCACTGGCGTTACAAGGGGGTCAACCAGGGGGCGCTCACGAGCGAGATGTGGCTCGGCCGCCTGCGCGAGTTGATGGAGAATACGCCCCATGCGCTGGCGCAGCGGTTCGATTCGCGGCCGTCGTCGGGCGAAATCTTCGTCTTCACGCCCAACGGCGACCTGCGCAAGCTCCCCGAAGGGGCTACGGTACTCGACTTCGCCTTCGACATCCACTCCAATCTGGGATGCAGCTGTTCGGGCGGCAAGATCAACGGCCGCGCCGTGCCGATCAAGGAGACGCTCCATAACGGCGACATCGTCGAGATTCTCACGCAGAAGAACCAGACGCCCAAGGCCGACTGGCTCTCGGCGGTCAAGACCGCCAAGGCGCGCAGCAAGATCAAGGCCTTCATCCGCGAGGAGCAGGCCAAGAGCGCGCGGCTGGGACGCGAGGAGCTGGAACGCAAGCTCAAAAACTGGAAATTCGGCCTCACGATCGACGAGGCGGTGGGGTATCTGTGCAAATATTACAAGCTCAAAGCGGGAACCGAACTCTACGGGCTGATCGCCACCGAAAAGATCGATCTGTCGACGGTCAAGGAGATTCTCACCCGCTGGCAGTCGGGCGAGGCCGACGAAGAGCGGCGCGCAGCGGCCGCCGCAGCCGAGCAGGCCAAGTTGCAGAACGCCGCCGCGCGGCCCGCGCATTCGACCGACGCGCTCGTGATCGACGACAACATCAACCAGATCGAGTACAAGCTCGCCAAGTGCTGCAACCCGATCAAGGGCGACGATATTTTCGGCTTCGTGACGATCAGCTCGGGCATTACGATCCACCGCACCGACTGTCCCAATGCACGGCGTATGCGCGAGAATTATCCCTACCGCGTCATCGACGCCCGCTGGCGGCAGACGGCCGAAGGGGCGTTCCGCGTGACGATCCGCATCGTGGCGGCCGATACGACGGGCATGGCCAACCATATCACCGAAACGGTGATCCGCGACCTGAAACTCAACATCCGTTCGATGAACCTCACCTCGCGGGGCGGTCTGCTCACGGGTACGGTCGACGTGGAGGTGCCTGCCACGAGCGTCGTCGACACGCTCGTCCACGCCATCCTGCGCATCAAGGGCGTGCAGAAGGCTTTCCGGACGAACGGATAGCGGGGGAGGAATCTTTCGTCACGACACGAACGAACGGTGCGACTTCGCGAAGTCGCACCGTTCGTTTTTGAAGGGCGCCGGCCTTTATGGCCGGCCCGTGAATCCTGATTCTCGGCGCTTCATTTTCTCGCACGCTTCGGGACGAGGGTGAAGCCCCAGTCGCGGAGCTTTCCGGTGCGCAGCGTCACGGACTCCTCGGGGCGCTTGCCCCAGCTGTCGTAGCCGCCGAGCCCCATCTGGCGGTAATCGAGGCATACCTCCACGAAATCGCGTACCGGGATGTCGTTCACGTGGGTCTGGCGGCGCATCGCATTACGCGCCTTGTCCGCCTCGTTGGAGTCGCTTTTCGTCCAGTTGTGCCACTGGTAGTCGCGGCCGACGGCCTGTTCGCCGTCGAGATCCTCGACCGTGCAGCGCAGGGCGTTGAACTCCATGGTCGAGTCGGCCACGATCAGCAGTTCGCCGAAGTCGATCCATTCGGTGTCGCAGTGGTGTCCCGTCTCCTGCGGCCGCACGTAGGGGAAGCACTCCCGCCGCGCCGAAGTCTCGTAACGGCTGACGAAGGTGCCTGCCTTGCGGTCCCAGTAATTCTCTTCGGGCCCCCGGCCGAAATAGGCGAAGGCGTCCATGCGTTCGGGCAGGCGGAACCGCACGCCGTAGCGCGGCATTTCGGGCATCGGCTCCTCGCCGGGGGCGAAGTGCATCCGCACGTTGACCGCCCCCGACGGATAGACGGTGTAGGTCGTCGTCAGGCGGTTGCCGCCGGCCAGCGCGCGGGTCGCGGCGATCACCGCCGCGTCGCCCTCCATGCGGCCCGTTACCTCGGCGTCGGCGTCGCGCGACGCCTCCTTCCACACCTGCGTGCGGCGGGGCATTCCGTCGCCGTAGTCGTTGTCGACGGGTGCCCGCCAGAAGTTGGGACGCACGCCGAATCCGTCGGCGAAGAGCTCCGTGCCGTCGATTTCATAACTCAGCGCCGCTCCCGTCGTGAGGTTGACGGCGAAGCGGACACGGTCGTTCGCCGCTTCGATCCGGTCGCCCTGCGTCGAGAGCGCCAGCCTCTCGCCCTCCTTTTCATAGGCCGGCAGAGCGCCCTTCTGCAACGGGAACTGCTCCTCGGCCACGACCGTGCCGGCGGGCAGTCCCGGCCGGTCGGTGCGTGTCACGGCCCGCAGGCGCAGGTAATAATTCCGTCCGGGTTTGAGTTTCCCGACGGCCGCGTCGACCGTCTCGCGCTGCTGCGGCGCAGTCTGCAACCGCACCGTGCCGCTGCGCACCGCTTTGCCGTCGGCCTCGACCGTGTAGACGATGTCGTAGCCTTCGAGCGAGGTGAAATAGAAGCGGTTCTCGACTTCGAACGATCCCCGTGCCGGCCCGACCGGACGGAAGGCGATGTCGGCGTAGGCGTAACGCACTTCGGCCATGGCGGGATGGGGCGTGCGGTCGGGCGAAACGAGACCGTTGCAGCAGAAGTTGCCGTCGCTCGGCTCGCGGTCGCCGTAGTCGCCGCCGTAGGTCCAATAGAGGGTTCCCGCTGCATCGCGGCGTTCGAATCCCTGGTCGACCCAGTCCCAGATGAAGCCTCCCTGCAAGTTGGGATATTTGTAGATCGACTGCCATTGCAGCCACAGCGAACCGTTGGAGTTGCCCATCGCGTGCGAGTATTCGCACGGAACGACGGGACGGTCGGTGCCCTCGCGACCCCACTCTTCGAGCATTCCCGCCGTGGGATACATCGGCACGAACATGTCGGTGTTCCACTCCCACTGTGCGCGTTCGTAGCAGATCGGGCGGTTCATGCGGCCTTCGCCCTTCTCGCGGGCTTCGAGCCATTCGTAGGCTTTGTAGAAATTGTAGCCGTTGCCCGATTCGTTGGCGGGCGAGAAGATCGAGACCGAGGGGTAGTTGCGGCAGCGCATGTACATGTTGCGCAGACGCGTCTCGTGCGCCGGCCACCATGCACGGTCGTTGCCCAGCGTGCGGCCCGCGGCCAGATCGTACCCCATGCCGTGACTCTCGACGTTGGCCTCGCTGTAAACGTAGAAGCCCAGCGAGTCGCACAACTCGTAGAAACGGCGCTGCTGCGGATAGTGGCAGGTGCGGATTGCGTTGACGTTGTGCGCCTTCATCAGCCGCATGTCCCGGAGCAACAGCTCCTCGTCGACGTAGTGCCCCGTGCGGGGATCGTGTTCGTGGAGGTTGACGCCCTTGAATTTCACGGGCTGTCCGTTGACGAGCAGCACGTGGTAGGGGCGTCCCTTGGCGTCGCGCTCGGCGGCGTCGGCGAACTCGAAGCGGCGGAATCCCACCGAGAAGGGAACGTAGACCGTCCGTTCGGGTGTCCGCACGTGCATCACGAGCCGGTAGCGGTGGGGCGTTTCGGCCGTCCAGTGCGCTGCGTCGGGTATCTCGGCACGGAACAGGGCTTCGCCCGTTGCCTGCTGCCGTCCCGAGGCGACGGTGCGGCCCTCGGGATCGAGCAGTTCGTAGCCCGCCTCGACCTCCCGATCGCCTGCGAGGAACATTTTCAGCGTGAAAAGCCCCGTGCGATAGCTGTCGTCGAGCGTCGATACGACCTCGAAATCGCGCAGCGCATCCGGCGTCTCGGCCGAGAGGTAGACCGTGCGCTCGATGCCGCTGATGCGCCAGAAGTCTTGCGCTTCGAGGTAGGAACCGGTGCTCCACCGCGTCATTTTGAGCGCCAGCGTATTCTCGCCCGGACGCAGGAGGGGGTCGATGCGGTATTGCGCCGGATTCTTCGAATCTTCGTTGTAACCCGCTTCGCGGCCGTTGACATAGACGTAGACGCCCGATTTGGCGCCGCCGATCGTCAGGTAGACCCTGCGTCCCGCCCACGCTTCGGGAACGGTGAAGGTGCGGCGGTAGACGCCTGCCGGAATCGCCTCGGGCAGGTGCGGCGGCGCGGGATCGATCGTGGCGTATTCGTAGCGCGTGTTGACGTAGATCGGCGTGCCGTGTCCCTGCAACTCCCAGTTGCCCGGAACGCGGATGTCGCTCCACGCCGAAGTGTCGGCGTCGGCGGCCGTCGCGTCGGCGGGCAGGGCGCGGACGTCGTCCGCATAGCGGAATTTCCATACGCCGTCGAGCGAGCGGTAGGCGTCGCTCCGCTCGAAGGAGCGCGTGAGCGCCTCGTCGCGCGAGGCGAACTCCACGAATTCGGTGCGGGGCGCTTCGCGGTTGACTTCCAGCACGGCGAGGTCGCGGTGGTAGGGTTTCTGGGCTGCGGCCGTCGTCGCAAAGGCGGCTGCCAGCAGGGTGAAGGTTCGTTTCATGAGGAAAAGTTTTGGGTCGGTTCTATGGTTTCGCGGAAATATTGCCGGAAGTCGTCCCGTGTACCGGCTGTTTCCGGTGGCACGGCGCGTGACCGCGGCATAAAAAACAGGAGCCGTCCGACATGCGGATAGCTCCTGTACGGATGTTGCGGACGGATCAGGCTCCGAGCTGTTTCACCTCTTGCCAGATCAGCGCCGAAGCGCCGAGGATGGCGGCGTTCTGGCTCTGGATGCCGCTGGGCAGGAGCTTTACCTTGTTCTTGAAGACGCTCATCATGTTCTCCTCCATGTACCATTGCGTCGGCTCGAAGATGTATTTTCCGGACTTGGCCAGGCCGCCGAAGAGGAAGATCGCCTCCGGCGAGGTGATCGTCACTGCGTCGGCGAGCGCATATCCCAGCAACTCGCCCGTGATACGGAACGCTTCGAGCGCGATGGGGTCTCCGTGCGATGCGGCCGTCGAGACCATCGCCGCGTCGAAATTGGCGAAGGGGATGTCGCGCAGCTCCGAAGGTTCGGTCATGGTGGCCATCAGTTCGAAAACGGTGCGCTTGATGCCGGTGGCCGAAACGTAGGTTTCCAGACAGCCGCGGCGTCCGCAGCCGCACTGGCGGCCGCCCCGCACGGCGATCACGTGGCCGAATTCGCCGGCGAAGCCGTCGTGGCCGTAGATCATCTCGCCATTGGCGACGAATCCCGAACCGAGTCCCGTCCCGAGCGTGATCATGATGAAATCCTTCATCCCCTTGGCGTTGCCGTAGATCATCTCGCCGATCGTGGCGGCGTTGGCGTCGTTGGTCATCCGGCACTCGACGCCCGGGAACGCCTTCTTGATGTCGTCCACCAGCGGGAACATGCGGCGGCTCTCGTCGGGATTGGTTTCGCCGACGGGGAACTTCCACAGGTTGGCCGGGTGTTCGATCACGCCCGTGTGGTAATTGGCGTTGGGCGCGCCGATGCCGATGCCCACCAGCTCGTATTCGAACGAGAGGCTGTCGGCCAGCGCATGCAGCGATTCGGTCAGCTCGGCCACATAGGCCGGATAGTCGGTGAAAAGCGGGAATTTCTTGGTCGATACGACCGAATCGGCATAGAGGTCGCCGTTCTCGTCCACCAGCCCGAAGGCCGTGTTGATGCCGCCGATGTCGATTCCTATTGCAAGTTTTTTCATCGTTGCAGAATGTTGGTTTGTGGCGCGGGGCGCCGTTTATTCGCATTCAAAGTTACGAAAATTTCCCTCAACTCCAAACTTTTTCCGTAAATCTGTATAGGGAATATAGATATTTGAAATTAAGATAGTTGTAAAAATTGCCTCATTTTTTGGACAATGGTTTGGCAACCGTCCCAATTGCTGCGGCCTGCATTGCTTTGCTCGTTTGGCGACTCTTACGGATGCAAATTGTAAAAATAAAGCAGAAGAAAAGAAAACGCTGCCTCCTTTCGTCGGCCTTAACAATCGTACTCTTTACTGTTCCGTTTACTCCTTGTCTTTTGTTTCAATCGCTTTAATTATTTTTGCCGGATTACCGCCGACAATTGTCATAGGCGGCACATCGTGTGTAACCACGCTGTTGGCACCGATGATAGAACCATAGCCGATATGTACACCGGGCAGAACGGTAGCGCCGATGCCAATCCACACCTTGTCCTCTATGACAATGGGACGACCGTATGTGGCGTTGCGATTGTCGGGATTCGGATCGTGGTTGATGGTGATAAGATTCACTTTCGGGCCGATGAATACGCCATCGCCGATCGTTATACCTCCACGGTCAAAGAAGGTGCAGCCCTGCTGAATCCAACATCCTTTGCCAATGTGGATGTTCTTGCCGTAATCCACATAGAACGGAGGCAGCAGTGTCGTACTCTTATCAATCTCCCTGCCCGTAATACGGCGCAGATACTCATGCACTTCTTCCGGCGTGAGCCAGCCTTTTGCATTCATTTCCGCTGTTGCAGCCATTGTGTCGAATATGGTACTGATAAGTTTGTCATAGCCCGGTTCATCGGGTGAGACCATAGCGCCAGAAAGGTCTTTTTCAAAAATGTCCATTGTATATTTGTTTTTAAGATTCCGGTGCAAAGGTAGCGGGTTTGTTATGAAAAGGCTTTGCCCGTCGGCTCAAAGTGTTTTGCCGTACAGTTCAGAAGAACGGAAATGCGGTTACAACCCTTTCGCGTACTTGTTGATGCACTTGCGGTCCCAGTTTATGCCACGCTTCACTATCTTGGCCGGGGTGCCTGCGAGGATTACGTTCGGCTCGTCGAACCGTTTGGTAACGATGCTGCCCCAACCTACAATGCTGTTGTCGGCGATTCGCACATTCTTGCCTATCTTGACATCCTTGCCCACCCATACGTGACGGCCTATCTCAATGCTTTCGGCATAATTGACAGGGTTTCCTTCGAGGTCGGTAATCGTGTGGGCATCTGTGCACCACACATCCACGCCCCAGCTCAACTGGCTGTCATCGCCGATGCTGACACGCGAATGGTCTTCTTGCAGATAGAGGGTGACTCCGTTGATGACCACCCGGTCGCCTATGGTGACGCTGCATCCGTTTGCTGTCCGGGATACGCCTGCACCCAGTCCGGGCAGCTGCCCGATGATGAGTTTCAGCCCGGTCATGCCCAATATGGAGGAACAACGTACAATGACCGTTCCCATGTCCACTTCGTTTCCATCCCCTTTGACGATAAGCAGGAATCCGGCTCCCGTTAGCAATTCTTCCGCACTATCTTCCGATTCGAAATGCAACAGCACACGGTTATTGTTCCCGATGATAGATATGTTCGACCGTTCCAACATCCGGTTGATTCTGTTGTCTGCCGTATCCAAACAGCGTACTTCCCTGTCCGGGAATGCGAGAATAAGTTGGTTTTCTTGTCCTTGAATATCCATAAGTCCGTTCGTTTGAATAAAAGATCAATAGCTGTGGGCAGGGGAATATCCGTACAGTCCCTTGTATGCTTTTGAAAAGTGGGAAAGGTTTTTAAAGCCTACACGGTAGCAAACGTCGGTCACTTTCCGTGTGCCGGACAGTATGAGCGCATGGGCTGCTTCCAGTCTGCGGCGTATCACCCATTTTTGAGGAGACAGGTCGCTTACTTTATTGAAGTCACGTTTGAACGTGGCAAGGCTCCGCCCGGTATAATTGGCCATTTCCGCCAGCGTAAGGTCGTTCATGTAGTTCTGTTCCATGAAGTCCATGATGTCGATTTTCCACGGGTCGGCGAAGTCGAAAAGCGAGGCATACAGGTTCTTGTCCGTATTCAGGAGTACGTACAATCCTTCTGTCATCTTCAATTCCAACAGTTCGTCCGTAGGTCGGATGCCGGAATTGAAGTATGGGGTCATCGACTCGAACAGGCTTACGATGTCGGGACGGTCGGACGGCAGTCTGTACAGACTGACTTTGCTTCGTCGTGCATTTTCCGGCAGACTTTCCTTGTCCAAGCGGCAGTAAAAGTTACGCAGAAATTTATCCGTGAACATTAGGAATACGGCCTTGAACTGCTCCATTTTGCATGCTTGTTTGGTGAGCTGCACGCTGAAATCCTTACGGATAAATGCGCAATCCCCTTTGTGCAATCGGGTAATTTTCTTGTGTTCCTTTATTTCCAGTTCCCCGGAATACATATAGACCAATACGTGAGAATGGTTGCGATGCAGGCAACTGCTTCCATTGTCAGAATACATAGCCAAAAAAATATCCGAGTAGCGCAAGGTGTCAATTCCTTTCAAACAGTCTGTTTTCATCTATCGTTATTTTGATGGCAAAGCTAGGTATTTGTGTCGATAATTTGTTTGCTGTGAGGCGCCGACTTGATATGTTATCATCAAATTTGATGTGTTTGCAAAAGAGTTTAGGTATATTTGATCGCGTCTTAGATACTCCGTCTCGGCATAATCAAGCCGACGCTTGCTTCTGCACCCGACTTTTCGTATCTTTGGCTTCGCCTTGGATACTTCCGCTCGGCAATGTTCAAATAAATTCGACATTGCCCTCGCTTATTCGTACTTTGGCTTGCGCCGAAGATACTCCCGCTCGGCAAAATGCAAACGAGTTTGCTTTTGCTCTCGCTTATTCGTATCTTTGGACGTGTATTCGCCGACGTTTTCGATAAGCCGAGCGCAATGCCGAACTTCGTTCGGGTTTTGCCGAGGCGGGAAAACGGCTGTCGCGAACGAACGATCAAACGTAAGAAAAATGCAGACCAACGAACAGCTTCTCGACCTTCTCGAAAATTATCTCGCTCAGCGTGAGCTGCCTACCGAACCCGAACGGCTCTACGATCCGATCCGCTATTCGCTCGCGGGCGGCGGCAAGCGCCTGCGCCCGATGCTGCTGCTGCTGTCGTGCGGGCTGTTTGCCGACGACGTCGACGTCGCGCTGCCCGCCGCCGCCGCCGTCGAGATATTCCACAACTTCACGCTGCTGCACGACGACATCATGGACAATGCCGCCGTGCGCCGCGGCAAACCTTCGGTCTACGCCCGCTGGGGCGGCAACGTGGCGATTCTGTCGGGCGACGCCATGCTCATCAGCGCCTACCGGCTGCTGGCGCAGGCACCGCCGGCACTGCTGCCGCGTATTTTGGAGGTCTTCAACACGATGGCGCTGGGTGTTTGCGAAGGGCAGCAGTACGACATGGATTTCGAAAGCAAGCAGAAGGTTTCGGTCGTGGAGTACATGTCGATGATCGAATTGAAGACGTCGGTGCTGGTGGCAGGTTCGGCCATGATGGGTGCGATTCTGGGCGGTGCCGACGAGGAGCAGAGCCGCCGTCTCTACCAGTTCGCCATCGAACTGGGCATGGCCTTCCAGTTGCAGGACGACCTGCTGGACAGCTACGGCGGCGAGGAGTTGGGCAAGACCATCGGCGGCGACATTCTCGAAGGGAAGAAGAGCTACCTGATGGTCACGGCCATGAGCCGTGCCGATGAGGAGCAGCGCGAGGTGCTGCGCCACACCTACAAGGATGCAGCGCTTGCCCCTGCGGAGAAGATCGCCCGCGTGCGCGCCGTCTTCGACGCGCTGGATGTGCCGCGCCTCACGGAGCAGCAGATTTCGCTGCGTTTCGACCGTGCGCTGGCGACGCTCGACGGACTGAATGTCCCCGATGCGCGCAAGGAGCCGCTGCGCGAGTATGCCCGCAGCCTGATGGGGCGCAGGAAATAGACGATTCGATTTCCCGAAAAAACTCGCGATTCGGCCTCGGAGGTCGGAATCGGACGAGTCTTAGCGGGTTACAGTCCGTCGTGCGGGAGGGGTGAACCGCCTGCGATGCAGAACGCTGTCGGAAAAGAGCGGCGGCACGAGAAAAACATTCGAGATGAAACGAAGCGACATAGAACTGATGGCTCCGGCCGGGAGCTACGAGGCGTTGCAGGCGGCCGTACAGGCCGGAGCCGACGCCGTCTATTTCGGTGTGGGGCAGCTCAACATGCGGTCGAAGTCGGCCGCGAATTTCACGCCGGACGATCTGGAACGCATCGTCGGGATCGCCCGCGCGGCGGGGGTGAAGAGCTACCTGACGGTCAATACGGTGATCTACGAGGACGAATTGCGGCAGATGCACGCGCTCGTCGACCGCGCCCGTGCGGCGGGGGTCGACGCCGTGATCGCTTCCGACCTGTCGGCGATCCTCTACGCGCGCCGCATCGGGATGGAGGTGCATATCTCCACGCAGTGCAACCTCACGAACAGCGAGGCGGTGAAATTCTTCTCGCAGTGGGCCGACGTGGTGGTGCTGGCGCGCGAACTGTCGCTCGACCAGATCGGCCGCATCGCCCGCGCGATCGACGAGCAGCAGATATGCGGCCCTTCGGGCGATCCGGTGCGCATCGAGATGTTCGCCCACGGCGCGCTGTGCATGGCCGTTTCGGGCAAGTGCTACCTGTCGCTTCACGAGACGGGGTGTTCGGCCAACCGGGGCGCCTGCCGCCAGATCTGCCGCCGCAAATATACGCTCACCGACGTGGAGACGGGCGCGCAGCTCGCCGCCGAGGGGCAATACCTCCTTTCGCCCAAAGACCTCTGCACGATCGACTTCCTCGACCGCTTCGTCGGCGCCGGCGTGCGCGTGCTCAAAATCGAAGGGCGTGCCCGCGGTGCGGAGTACGTCAGACGGGTGGTGGCGTGTTACGACCGCGCCCTGCGGGCGATGGAGACGGGCGAATATACGCCCGAACTGGCTGCGGCGCTCAAAGAGGAGCTGGCGACGGTCTTCAACCGCGGCTTCTGGCAGGGTTACTATGCCGGTGCGCCGATGGCCGAACATAGCGAGCATTACGGGTCGTCGGCCACGCGCCGCAAGGTCTACGTGGGCCGGGTGACCAACTTTTTCAAGAAGCAGTCGGTGGCCGAGGTATGGGTCGAGGCGTCGCCCGTGCGGCGCGGCGACGAGCTCTTCTTCCAGGGGCCGACGACGGGCGTGGTCGAACTGACGGCCGACCCCTATGTGGGCAATGCTCCTGCCCAGGAGGCCGTGCAAGGGGTCTTCTGTTCGCTGAAAACCCCTTCGCTCGTGCGGCGCGGCGACCAGCTCTACCGCATGGTGCCGGCCGACGCCTCGAATTCGCAGCCCGACTGATTCGCCGCACGCCTTTTGCAGGGAAAACGAAAAGAAATGTCAAAATAACAAAATCATTCGACACGAAAATGGAAACAACCAAACCGACCCTTGCCGCCGCGCAGCCCGATGCCGCGCGCGCGACGCTTTTCCGCAACGTCTATCTCTGGATGACTATGGCGCTGGCACTGACGGCGCTGACGGCCTATACGGTGGCCGGCTCCGAAACGCTGTTGCAGGCGATTTTCAGCAGCCGCTTCGTCTTCCTCGGCCTCATCGTCGCCGAGTTGGTGCTCGTCTTCGTCCTGGCGGCCAACATCATGCGCATGTCGTTCCTGACGGCCACGCTGATGTTCATCGCCTATTCGGTGGTCAACGGCGCCACGCTGTCGACCATTTTCCTCGTCTACGACCTGGGATCGATCGGCCTGACGTTCCTCGTCACGGCCGGCATGTTCGGCGCGATGTCGCTCTACGGCTTCGTCACGGGGCGCGACCTCTCGTCGTGGGGCAACCTGCTGACGATGGCCCTCGTGGGCGTGATCCTCGCCTCGGTGGTCAATCTCTTCCTCCGAAGCGAGATGCTCATGTGGATCGTCACCTACGTCGGCATCCTGCTCTTCGTCGGGCTGACGGCCTACGACACGCAGACGATCAAGCGGATGATCTACTCCGGCGCCGAGGTCGACGAGCCGATGCAGAAAATGGCGCTGCTGGGTGCGCTGTCGCTCTACCTCGATTTCATCAACCTGTTTCTCTACATGCTGCGGCTGCTGGGCAACCGCCGGTAGGGAGACGACGTAAAAAAGACAACCATTTCGTCAAGCCGAGCGCAATCGAACTTGCTCGAATTGCCGAGGCGAGAAATGGAAGAAAAAAATCAACGAACATGTTTCCGGTCAAAACCTACGTTTCGCGCCGCGCCGAGTTGCGCGCGAAGACGGGCGGCGGGCTGATCCTGCTGCCGGGCAACCAGCCCTCAGCCAACAACTATCCCAACAACGCCTACTATTTCCGTCAGGATTCGACGTTCCTCTACTATTTCGGCCTCGACCGGCCGTCGCTCGCGGGCGTCATCGACGCCGATACGGGCGAGGAGGTGCTTTTCGGCGACGATTTCACCGTCGACGACATCATCTGGACGGGGCCGCAGCCCACGCTGCGCGAAGAAGGCGCCCGCGCGGGCGTCGCCGACTGCCGCCCGCTGGCGGCACTGGCCGACTATCTGGCCGCCGCGATCCGGCTCGGCCGCCGCATACACTACCTGCCGCCCTACCGCGGCGAAACGAAGCTGCAACTCTCGGCGCTGCTGGGGATCGCTCCTGCGCTGCTGCACGACTACAAGTCGGTCGACCTGATGTTCGCCGTCGCGGAGATGCGCGAGGTCAAGAGCGCCGAGGAGGTGGCGCAGATGGAGGATGCCTTCCACATCGGTTACGCCATGCACACCACCGCCATGCGGATGTGCCGCGCGGGCGTCGTCGAGCGCGAGATCGCCGGTGCGATCGAGGGCGTCGCCAAGTCGATGGGGCTCGGCGTGTCGTTCCCGTCGATCGTCTCGCAGCACGGCGAGACGCTGCACAACCTCAACTCGGAGGGGGTGCTCGCCGACGGACGGCTGCTGCTGGTCGATGCCGGCGGCGAGAATCGGATGAACTACTGCTCCGACCACACGCGCACCTACCCTGTCAGCGGCCGTTTCACGGCGCAGCAGCGCGAGATCTACGACATCGTGCTGGCGTGCCACGACCACATCGCACGCATCGTGCGCCCAGGAATGATGTACATGCAGGAGGTACACCTCGAAGCCTACCGCAAGCTGGCCGAGGGACTCGTCGGCGTGGGGCTGCTCAAAGGTTCGGCCGACGACGCTGTCGCCGCGGGCGCCATGTACCTCTTCATGCCCCACGGACTGGGACACGGGTTGGGCATGGACGTGCACGACTGCGAGAACATCGGCGAGCGCAGTTTCGACTATTCGCTCGTGGCCGAGCGCGCCGCGCAGTCGGCTACCTGCCTCCACCGCGCCACGTGGCGTCTGCGCCCGGGAACGATCCTGAGCGACGAACCGGGCATCTACTTCATCCCGGCGCTCGTCGACAAGTGCGAAGCCGAAGGCAAGTTCCGCGGGATCGTCGACTACGACCTGCTGCGCAGCCGCTATCTCGATTTCGGCGGCATCCGCATCGAAGACGACCTGCTGGTGACCGACACCGGCTGCCGCATCCTCGGCGACCGTACGATCCCCGTGACGGTCGAAGAGCTGGAAGCCGTCGTCGGCCGGTAGACGTATGCGCACGGTCGTCCTCTTCCCCACGGCGGGCGAAGCCGAGGCTTTCCGGCGCCGCTGTCCCGGCGTCGCGTACCGCATCACGGGTGTAGGCCCTGCCGCTGCTGCCGCCGCGACGGCACGTGCGGTCGTCGACGAACGCCCCGATCTGCTGCTGCTGGCGGGCATCGCCGGCGTCTATCCCGCATCGGAGGTTGCCGTCGGCGAGGTCGTCGCCGTCGCCGAGGAGCGCGTGGAGGGATTGCCGGAACGGTACGCCGACGTCTATCGTCCGACGTTCGCTGTTCCGGGGCTGCGCACGGCGGTTTCTAACAGCGTCGCACGCAGCGGGGCGGCACCTGCCGGAGCCGAGGTGGAGAACATGGAGGGGGCGGCGTTCTTCGCCGTCGCTGCGGCGCTGGGCGTACCGGCCGCCGAGGTGCGTGCCGTCTCCAACCGCGTGGGAGAACCCTTCGGCGTGTGGCGCGTAGCCGATGCCTGCGAGGCGCTGGCACGGGAGTTGGCGCTGCTCGTCGGCGAAATCGGATCCGTCTCTTCGCAGGATCGACTTCCCCTTCGCCGATCCGCCGGGGGTGTCGGGAAGGGGTGATAAACTTGAAATTCAAACCGATAGGCTTATGAAAACATCTACCAAATGGATGATCGGCATCGCCGCCGCGCTGGTGCTCTTCTTCCTCCTGATTTTCTATTCGAGCGAGATCTACGTCTGGGCCATGGGCAAGATCACGACGCTCGTCATCTGGGCCGTGATCTTCCTGGCGGGCTTCCTGATCGGCCGTTTCGGCGGTCGGAGCAGGTCGGAGAAGGCGGTCGCGAAAAAACGGCTTTCGGCCGACGACGATGACTGACCGGTTGCGCCTCCGTATTTCGCCCTGCCCCAACGATACGTTCATGTTCGAGGCATTGCTCAACGGTCGTATCCCGACGCAGGGCCTCGCGTTCGAGGTCGGATTCCAGGATATCGAGGAGCTGAACGAAGGCGTCTCGTCGCCCGACGGACCCGATATTTCGAAGATCAGCTATGCCGTGCTGCCGGCCGTCGTCGACCGTTATGCGCTGCTCGACAGCGGATCGGCGCTCGGGCGGGGCAACGGGCAGTTGCTCGTGCGGCGCCGCGGCGACCGGTCGCCGATCCGGCGCGTAGCCATTCCGGGCGAACTCACGACGGCCAATGCCATGCTGCTGCGCTTTTTTCCCTCGATCGTCGACCGTACGCCGGTGCTCTTTTCCGAGATCGCCGCAGCGGTCGAACGGGGTGCGTTCGACGCGGGTGTACTCATTCACGAAGGGCGTTTTACCTACGAGCGGCACAATCTGGAACTGGTGGCCGATCTGGGAGCGTTGTGGGAGCGGCAGACGGGACTGCCGCTGCCGTTGGGCGGCATCGTGGCGAGTCGGGAACTGCTGGCGGAGGTGCGTCGCACCTTCGATCGGGTATTGCACGACAGCATCGCCTACGCGCTCGAACACCCGACGGTGTCGCGGCCGTTCGTCAGGGAACACGCTCGGGAGTTGGACGACGAGGTGATCGACCGTCATATCGCGCTCTTCGTCAATCGCTATTCGCTTGCATTGGGCGAGGAGGGGCGTCGTGCGGTGCGCGAACTGACCGGACTTCCCGATCTGCGGTTGGGCTGGGAACCCCTGCACGGGAGTTGACCGACGCGGGCTTTCCGCCGCCGGAAACGGTTTTCACCCCTGCTGCGATACATTGCAGCAGGGGTGATTTCGTGTGCGCCCGGTCCGGGTGCGTATGTTGCCGTCGATTTCCGGATCGGTCGCTGCATAGAGAAGGCGGTGCGGCGGATGTCGCTGCGGATCAAAGGGTGTGGACGACGATCAGCCCTTCGCGCAGTTCCAGCCGCATCGGGATCGGTTCGCCGCCGCGGACGCGGCCGACGACCTCGCCCGCCGCGAAGTCGATCCGTTCGATCGCAAGGTCGCGCAGCAGGTCGATTCCGCGACGGCGGGCCAGCTTGTAGAGCGTCTCCTTGGCGCACCAGACCACGCCCGCCACGCGCGGATCGTCGCCGAGTGCGGCCTCGGCCGGAGTAAGGAAATGCGCCGCCGCGCGGGTGAAACGACGTGTCTCGGATTCGATGTCCACCGCACAGGGGCGGTCGGAGATCACGACGGCCGCGTGCCCGCCCCCGTGCGAGACGCCGATATGGCGCGGATCGCCGATCAGCACGGGGCCGCCCGCGGCGTCGTAGCCGATCGGCACGGCACCCAGTTCGCGGTATACGACGGCGCGCCATGTGAGGTATTCGGCCCGTCGGCAGGGCGGAAATGCGGCCGCAGCGGCCCAATCGGCATCGGTCACCTGCCCGCGAAGTGTGTCGGGCGAAGCCAGCGGGGCGAGGATGCAGCGGAGGGTCATCTTTTCGGGATTGAGCGGGTTGGGGAATCCGGTGCGCGGCCGTCTATTCGGGCAGCGTCACCTGTACCTTGTCGATGCGTCGGCCTTCGATCGTGTGGGCCGTGAAACGGAGGTCGTGCGTGGTCACGACATCGCCCTTTTTCAGAAAATCGCGCTTGATTTCGAGCATCAGCCCCGCCAGCGTCTCGGCCTCGCCCTTGACGTCGGCGAAGGTGTTTTCGGGCAGTTGCAGGATGCGTTCGAAGTCGCCGATGTGGGTCTTGCCGTCGAAGAGGTAGTTGCGGTCGTCGAGCTTGGTGTAGGCGCTTTCGACGGCGTCGCTCTCGTCCGAAATCTCGCCGACGATCTCTTCGAGAATATCTTCGAGCGAGACGATGCCCAGCGTCGAACCGTATTCGTCGACCACGACGGCCATGTGTACCTTGTTCGACTGAAACTCTTCCAGCAGGTCGTTGATCTTCTTGTGTTCGGGCACGAAATAGGCTTTTCGCAACAGTTGTTGCCAGCCGAATTCGTCGCCGTTGTTGATGTAGGGCAGCAGATCCTTGACGTAGAGGATTCCCTTGATATTGTCCAGATCTTCGTCGTAGACCGGAATGCGCGAGAAGCCCGAAGCGATGATGCGTTCCTTGACGCTCAGGTAGTTGTCGCCTATTCCGACGGCGACGACATCCACGCGGGGACGCATGATCTCCTGCACCTCGGTGTTGGCGAACTTGACGATGCCCGAGAGCATGTTGTGCTCCTCGGCCGAGGCGGTGGCGGTCATGTCGACGGCGTCGGCCAGCTCGTCGAGCGAAATCTCGTTGCGACGCGCGGCGTGTTCGCTGATCGTGCTGCTCGTGCGGATCAGGATGTAGGCGAAGGGGCGCATCAGCCAGCGCATCAGCAGGATGGGGCGCGCTACCGTACGGGCGAACCGCAGGGGGCGGCTCTGGGCGAATACCTTGGGGATGATCTCGCCGAAAAGCAGCAGCAGGAAGGTGGCGATGACCGATTCGAAGAGAAAGCGCATGCCGGCCGAGCCGAACGTGAAGAGCAGGTTGATGATGCGTGCGGCCAGGATGACGATGCAGATGTTCACCAGATTGTTGACCACCAGAATCGTAGCGAGCAGTTGATCGACGTCGCCGAGCAGCCGCAGAATGGCGTCGTTCGAAGATTTTTCGGGATGTGCCTTGATGTCCCGTATGTCGTGCGGCGTGAGCGAGAAGAACGACGTCTCGGCGCCCGAAACGAGGGCCGAGACCGCCAGCAGGCACACCGCGACCGCTCCCGGCAGGAGCAGACCGATGTCTACGGGGTTGAGTGTGACCAGACTGCCTTCCAAATTCGTCTATTTTCGTTTTGCACTGCCTGCCGACGGATCAGTCGAAGAGCGAGCCGCCCTTCTCCTGCGGAGGTTTCGCCGCGGCGTCGCCCTCCTCCTTGAGCACCTCCTTGCGGCTGGTCGAGGTCTCGACGATCAGCTCGGCCTTGCGCGTCCGGTAGGCCGGTACGGCCAGTTGCGCCTCGATGTTCTTATAACGTGTCGGCCGTTCGCCCAGCATCACCTGCGTCATGGGCCGCAGCGTCGGCACGGGGCGCGGTTTGATCGGTTCGAGCACCGTGTTCTCTTCGCGGGGCTGCGCGGCGAGGACGTCGGCGGGCGGGACGACCGGTTTCGCGGCGCGCTCGATCGCCGCGCTGTCGAATCCCGTCGCCACGACGACCAGCTCGATGCGCCGCCCCAGCTGCGGTTTGACGCTCGTGCCCCAGATGATGTTGGCGTCGTGCACCGTGCCGTCGGGGGCCTGTACGCTGGCGTGCGACTGGATGTATTTCAGGATCTCCATCACCTCGTCCAGCGCCAGCGAATCGGCGTCGGAGGTCGAGATGTTCAGCAGGATGTTTTTCGCGCCGGATATGAGCGTATGGTCGAGCAGCGGCGATTCGAGCGACGCGCGGGCCACCTCTGCGGCGCGGTGCTCGCCTTCGGCCGTAGCCACCGACATGTGGGCGCGGCCGCTGTCGCGCATCACCTTCGACACGTCGGCGAAGTCGACGTTGACCATGTCGCTTTCGACGGTGATGATCTCGGCGATGCCCTTGGCAGCCGATGCGAGGATGTCGTCGGCCTTGCCGAAGGCCTGTTTGAGCGAGAGGCGGCCGTACATCTCGACGATGTTCTCGTTGTTGATGACCAATAGCGAATCGACGTTGCGGCTCAGCTCCTCGATGCCCCGAAAGGCCTGTTCGTAGCGGATCTTGCCCTCGACGGCCAGCGGCGAGGTGACGATACCGACGGTGAGGATGCCCATTTCATGCGCCAGTTTGGCGATTACGGGCGATGCGCCCGTGCCCGTGCCGCCGCCCATACCGGCCGTCACGAAGAGCATCCGCGTGCCGGCCGCTTCGAGCCTGCGGCGGATGTCGTCGAGCGATTCGATGGCCGCCTTGCGTCCGTTTTCGGGATCGTTGCCCGCACCGAGACCTTCACGCCCCAGCTGCACCTTCTCCTCGACGGGACTGTTGTCCAACGCCTGTGCGTCGGTGTTGCAGACCATGAACCCGACATCCTTGATGCCGAGGTTCCACATGTGGTTCACGGCGTTGCCGCCGGCACCGCCGACGCCCACCACCATGATTATCGAAGATTTATCTTTTGCCGCAGCAATTTCGTTCATCAGATCGTCACTCATAATTCCTTAACCTCTTTTTCGTCGGGCGTTCGTTCCGGTTGCCGGCCGGTTTTGCGTTTTCTCGTTCGTATTGTTTCGGCTTCCCGCCGCCTTGCCCGGTCGGGCGACTCAGATCTCTTCGTCTTCCGATCCGGTGAAGAAGTCGTCCAGGCGGGTTCCCAACTTCTGTTTGAGCTTGTCGAGCAGGCCCCGTTTCGGACGATGCGGCGTCTCGACGGTTTCGGCTGCGGCCCCTTGCGCCGCCCCTTCCGTTGCGGCGTTCGCCGCGGGAGTCGTCGGCGGGGGAGTCGGTGCGGCCGCGGGCCGCGGTGTGTAGGGCGCTGCCGAAACGCCTGTCGCGGGCTTCCCGGCAGAGTAGGGGGTCGCGCGCGGGATCGTCGGCCCGGCGGACTGTGCCGCACCTCCCTGACGCGGGATATCGGTCACGGCGCAGTCGCCGTGGGCGGCGCCGCGGAGCAGCAGTCCGACGGCCGTCGAGTAGGCCGGCGAAGCGACCTTTTCCCGCGACGTCTCGTCGACGGCCTCTTCGGCCGTGCCGATGCGGACCTCCATGCCCGTTACGCGGCGGAACAGTTCGTCGATATGTTGCAACTGCGCCGAGCCGCCCGTCAGCACGATGCCGTAGGCCAGCTTGTCGCCGAATCCCGAATCCCGGATCTCCTGCGCGACGTATTCGGCGATATCGTGGGCGCGCGATTCGATCACCACGGCCAGGTTGTGCAGCAGGATATCCTTGGTCTCCTTGGCGGTGCGTCCCTTGACGCTTACCATCTTGTTTTCGGGCGCCAGCTCGGCGACCGCCGAACCGAATTTGCGTTTGAGGCTGTCCACGTGGCGTTCGAGGATGCCCAGCGTGCGGATGTCGTTGTTGATCGCCCCCGCCCCCATGGGGATGGTGGCGATGTAGCGCGGCACGTTGCGGTAGTAGACCGCCACGTCGGTCACGCCGCCGCCGATGTTGACCACGGCCGCACCCTCCTCCTTCTCGTCCGCCGAGAGGACGGCGGCGCCCGTCACCAGCGCGTTGGCGTACATCCCCAGCGAGCGGATGCCCAGCCGGCGCAGCGCCAGGTTGAGCCGTTCGATCGGGGTTTTGGCGCAAAGGATGAAGTTGAAGGTCGATGCGAGCCGCTTGCCGAACGATCCGACGGGGTCGGCCACCTCCTGGTTTTCGTCCACGAGGTAGTTTTGCGGGATACGCTCCATGATCGTCTCGTCGTCGGGAGCCTGCACGTTGCGCATACGGTCGAACAGCGCCTCCACGTCGGTGCGGTTGACGCCGTTCTGCGGATCGGAGGTGAAGACGTGGTCGGTGTGGCGGGCGCAGCGCACGAAATCGCCCGAAATGCCGGTGTAGGCTTCGGTGATGCGGATGCCCAGCTCCTCACCAACGGCCTCGACGGCCGCCTTGATGGAATTGCTCACCTGCTCGATATTCGTAATCATGCCCGCCTTCACTCCCTGCGAAGGTTTCGAGACGATGCTGCGGACGACCGGACGTCCCTCGGCGTCGCGTTCGGCGACGGCCACCACGACGTTCGACGATCCCAGGTCGATTGCGACGATGTAATTCTTCTTCTCCACGTTTGTCAACTTTGTTTCATCGGGCGTTTGCCTTGCGGGCGGTCTTTCGGCCGCCGCTCCGGTGCAGACGCTCTATTTTGTGCACACCACTTGTTCTTTGTATTTGACGTTGATCGTGCGGTACTCTTCCCATCCGATGTTCCGCAATCCGCGGCGGTAGAACGTCAGCAGTTTCGCGAGTTTCTCCTCCGCGTCGTCGGGGCTGCCGAAGATCACCGTATGGCTGCCCGTGCGGGGTACCAGTTCGATCTCGGGCGCTCCGTCCGGGCCTTTCGCCACGACGATCTGGACGATCTCCGATCGCCAGAAATCGTCCTTTTCGACGAGCACCACAAAGTTAAGCAGTTTCAGGAAATCTTCGTAGCTTTTCCGCAACTTTTTTTGTTTTTCCCGTTCGGCCGCCTGCCGGGCGGAGATTTTATCGATGCGCTCCTGCAAGACCCGCGCCGTATAGCGGTATTCGCGGCGCAGCCGCGCCTTTTTTTCACGCAGCTCCTTCACGCGGCGCTCGAAATTTTCGCGGCGTTCGAACAGCCCTTTCTTGATCGTCATGCGCCGCAGCGCCTTGATGTTTTCGTCGTTCTCGCGCTCGGCGCGGTAGAGCGGATATTTTTCGCGTTCGATCTCGGCGATGCGGCCCTCCGATTCGGCGATCCGCGCGGCGGTGTAATCCGCTATCGATCCCGTGTAGGAGGCCGGAGCGGGCGGGGCGTAGGAACCGGTCATCACCGGAACGTAGAGCGCCGACGACTGCGGCGCCGCGAAGAGATACCCTTCGTCGGTGGCGTAGGCGTTGTAGCCGTCGAACAGCAGCCGCACGACGGGACGGCGCTGGCGCACGGCGATGCGCAGCACGCCGCCGTAGTCGATCGAGGCGGTGGCGTCGGCCACGAACCCGTTGCGCAGGATCAGTCCTTCGATGCTCCGCAGGTCGACCTCGCGCGCCGCCGCACCGACGGTTTTCACGCCGCTGCGCGCCAGCCACTGCCGTACTGCGCCGCCCGTGACGAGCTGCCCGTGCGACGAACTGTCGGCGATCTCGATATCGAGCCGCTGCACGACGAGCTGTCGCCGGTGAGTCCGCACCCGTGCGGCCGAGTAGACGATGTACCCGGCCACGGCGGCCCACAGCAGCCCGATGAGCGTGTATCGCAGCGGTCTGGGCATCCGTCAGGCTTTTTTACGCAATACGTCCGCCACGGCATCGCAGCAGGCGTCGATGTTGCCCGCCCCGAAGCTGACGACCACGTCGGTCGCGGCTGCGCCGAGCGTCGCCGCCAGCGCTTCGCGGCCGACGATGCGGCACGGTACGGTGACCCGTTCGGCGATGATCTCGGAGGCGATGCCCTCGATCGGCTCCTCGCGTGCGGGATAGATCGGCAGCAGCAGCACTTCGTCGGCCTGCGACAGCGCCTCGGCGAACTCGCGGTAGAAGTCGCGCGTGCGGGTGTAGAGGTGCGGCTGGAAGACCGCCGTCACGCGCCGGCCGGGAAACATCCGCCGCACCGAGGTGAGCGCGGCGGCCAGTTCGCGCGGATGGTGGGCATAGTCGTCCATGTAGACCTGCCGCGGGGTATTGACATAGAATTCGAAGCGGCGTTTGACCCCCTCGAAGGCCGCCAGCGCACGCCGCAGTCGCTCTGTGTCGAGCGTCCCTCCTTCGGCGCGGGCGGCGCACCACATCGCCGCGACGGCCGCGACGGCGTTTTCGACGTTGACCCAGCCGGGGATCCCCAACGTGCAGTCGGCGATCACACCCGACGGCGTGACCAGATCGTAGCGGTAGTGCCCGCCCTCGATGAGCTGCACGTCGCGGGCGTAGAAGTCGCAGGGGGTGTCGTAGGCGTAGCGGTAGACCGTGACGGCGTCGTTGCGCAGCGCCACGTCGACGCCTGCTTTGAGTACCAGCGCGCCGCCCGGCCGGATGCGCTCGATGAACTGTGCGAAGGCCTCCTTCACGGCTTCGTGGGTGCCGTAGATGTCGAGATGGTCGGCGTCTACGGCCGTGACGACCGCCACGTCGGGCCGTAGGCGGAGGAACGAGCGGTCGAACTCGTCGGCTTCGACCGCCAGCCGCGGCCCGTTGCCCAGCACCAGATTGCTGCCGAAGTTTTTCGAGATGCCGCCCAGAAAGGCGCTTCCGGTCCCTTCGACCTCGCGGTTGAGCCATGCGACGAGCGTCGAGGTGGTGGTCTTGCCGTGCGTGCCGGCCACGGCCATCACGTATTTGCCGGCCGAGAGGTGGCCCAGCATCTGCGACCGTTTCTCGACGGTGAAGCCGTGGTCTCGGAACCAGCTCAGTTCGGCGTGGTCGTCCGGCACGGCGGGGGTGTAGACCACCACGGTGCCCTCCCGCTCGCGGAACGGGGCGGGAATGGCCGCCGTGTCGTCCGTGTAGTGAATGGCGGCTCCCTCGGCCGCGAGCGCCTCGGTGAGTGCCGACCGCGTGCGGTCGTAGCCGGCCACCTTGCGGCCTTCGTGGAGGAAATAGCGGGCCAGTGCGCTCATGCCGATACCGCCGATGCCGATGAAATAGATGCGTTGTATCTCCATCTTACCAGATTTTTTCGATTTCGTCGACGATCCGCTCCGCCGCGTCGGGCACGGCCAGCGCCGCGATGTTGCGGGCGAGCAGCGTCCTCCGTGCGGGGTCGGCGAGCAGTTCACCCGCCGTCTCCATGGCCCGTGCGGGCGCTTCGGCGTCGGCGACCAGAACGGCAGCCTGCCGGTCGACGAGTGCCTGCGCGTTCTTGGTCTGGTGATCTTCGGCCACGTTGGGCGAGGGGACGAAGAGCGTGGGTTTGCCCACCAGACACAGCTCCGAGACGGAGCAGGCGCCGCTGCGCGACACCACGACGTCGGCCGCGGCATAGGCGCGGTCCATACGGTCGATGAAGGCTCCCTGCCAGACGCCCGGCGCGGGATGTTCTTCGAGAAAGCGCCGCATCTCGGCCTCGTAATATTTGCCCGTCTGCCAGATCACTTGGAACGGCGGCCGGAACTCCTGTCGCGCGAGCCACGCCTTCATCGTCTCGTTGAGCGTGCGGCAGCCCAGCGAGCCGCCCACGACGAGCACCGTGGGGCGTGCGGCGTCCAATCCGAAAGCGGCCGCTCCTTCCAGCCGGTCGGCCTCGGTCGGCACGGCGAAGCGTCCGCGCAGGGGATTTCCCGTGTGCACGATCCGCTCGGCGGGGAAGAAGCGCTCCATGCCGTCGTAGGCCACGCAGATACGCCGCGCACCGCGTGCGAGAATCTTGTTCGTCAGACCGGCGTAGGAGTTCTGCTCCTGGATGAGCGTCGGGATTCCCGATCGCTGCGCGGCCCACAGCACGGGCCCCGAGGCGTAGCCGCCGAATCCCACCACGACGTCGGCGCCGAACTCGCGGATCGTGCGCCGCGCACGGCCGACGCTTTTGAGTACCTTGAAGGGCAGCGCCAGATTCGACAGCGCGAACCGCCGTTGCAGTCCCGCCGTCGGCAGCCCTACGATGCGGTAGCCCAGCGCCGGAATCTTCTCCATCTCCATTTTGCCTTCGGCGCCGACGAAGAGCAGTTCCACCCCGTCGCCGCAGCGGCGTTGAAGTGCTTCGGCCACTGCGACGGCCGGATAGATGTGGCCGCCTGTGCCGCCGCCTGAAAGAATCACCCGTTTCATCTGTATGTAATATTCATTCTTAATTTTTTCAGTCATCGTCCCCACGACTCGCGGTCGAGCGAGCGGTAGCCGATCGCCTCGGCGATCTGCGTCGTGCCGATCCGCTCGTCGCCCGCCAGATCGGCGATCGTGCGCGCCACTTTCAGGATGCGGTCGTAGGCGCGTGCCGAGAGGCTGAGCTGTTCCATGGCCCGTTCGAGCAGCGTGCGCGCTTCGGCGTCGATCGGGCAGTATTCGCGCACCATACGGCCTGTCATCATCGCGTTGGTGTAGACGCCGGCCACGCCCCTGAATCGGTCGCGCTGCACTTCGCGGGCGCGGACGACCCGCCGGCGGATCGCGGCGCTCGGTTCGCCGCGTTCGGCGGAGGCCATCTCCTGAATCGATACCGGCGTCACCTCGATGTGCAGGTCGATGCGGTCCATGAGCGGGCCGGAGATACGGCCCAGATAGCGATGTACGGCGCCCGGCGGGCAGGTGCATTCGCGCGTAGGATGGTTGTAGTAGCCGCACGGGCAGGGATTCATCGCCGCCACCAGCGTGAAGTTGGCCGGATACTCGACGCTGTAACGCGCCCGCGAGACGGTGATGCGCCGCTCTTCGAGGGGCTGCCGGAGCACTTCGAGCACGTTGCGGCCGAATTCGGGCAGCTCGTCCAGAAAGAGGATGCCGTTGTGCGCCAGCGACACTTCGCCCGGACGGGGCGACTGTCCGCCGCCGATGAGCGCCACCTGCGACGTGAGGTGGTGCGGTGCGCGGAAGGGCCGTTCGGCGAGCAGGCCGCGGTGCGCTCCGATCTTGCCCGCGACGGAGTGGATCTTGGTCGTTTCGAGCGCTTCGTCGAGCGTCAGCGGCGGCAGAATCGAGGGCAGCCGGCGTGCGAGCATCGTCTTGCCCGAACCCGGCGCGCCGATCATCAGCACGTTGTGGCCGCCCGCCGCCGCGATTTCGAGCGCCCGCTTGACGGCCGCCTGCCCCTTGACGTCGGCGAAATCTTCGGCGTAGCCGCCCTCTTCCTCCGCGAAGGCGGCGGGAGCTGCCGCCGGTGCGATCGTCCGGTCGCCGCGCAGGTACTCCACCGTCTCGCCCAGCGATGCCGCACCGATCACCTCCACGCCCTCGACCACGGCCGCTTCGCAGGCGTTGTCGCACGGGACGATCAGACGCCGCAGCCCCTCTTCGCGGGCCTTGACGGCCATCGGAAGGATGCCGCGCACGGGTTTGAGCGTCCCGTCGAGCGACAGTTCGCCCGCCAGCATCGTCCCGTCGAGCGCCTCGGCCGGAACCTGCTCCGTGGCGGCGAGGATGCCCACGGCGATCGGCAGGTCGAAACCCGCCCCCTCCTTGCGCAGATCGGCCGGAGCGAGGTTGACCACCAGCTTCTTGCCCGTCATCCGCAGCCCCGTGTTTTCGAAGGCCGAGCGGATGCGCTGTTCGCTCTCCTTGACGGCGTTGTCGGGCAGCCCGACCAGAAAGAGGCCCAGTTGTCCGGCCGCGGCGACGTTGACCTCGACCGAGACCGTCACGGCGTCGATGCCTGCGACGGCTCCTGCTGCGATACGGACGAACATGGCCTTAGAAGGGGGCTTCGTCGCCGAGCGGGCGGGGCGTGATGTCGAATTCGGTGGAGACCATCGATGCGGGGCCGGGGGCGAAGCCTGCCGGTGCGTTCGAATCGCTGGCGAAATCGTCGTACTGCTGTCCCGGTGCGGGCGCGCCGCCCGGCAGCAGGTCGGCGTCGTCGATGTCGGCGAAGCGCGCCTGGTCTTTCAGGAAGCGCAGCTTGACGTCGGTCACGGCGCCGTTGCGGTGCTTGGCGATGATCAGCTCGGCCATACCCGCCGTGGGCATTCCGTTCTCGTCCTGGTTGATGCCGTAGTATTCGGGACGGTGGATGAAGGCCACGATGTCGGCGTCCTGCTCGATGGCGCCCGACTCGCGCAGGTCCGACAGCTGCGGCCGCTTCGAGCCGCCGCGCAACTCGGTCGAACGGTTCAGCTGCGAAAGGGCGATGATCGGGACGTTGAGCTCCTTGGCGATGGCTTTGAGCGTGCGCGAGATGAACGACACCTCCTGCTCGCGGTTGCCTCCCTTGGCGGCCTGCGGGCCGCCGGTCATCAGTTGCAGGTAGTCGATCATGATGATCTTGATGTCGTTATGTATTTTCAGACGGCGCGCCTTCGAGCGGAACTCGAAGACCGACAGCGCCGGCGTGTCGTCGATGAAGAGTTTGGCGCTTCCCAGCGGCTTGGTGGCCGATTCGAGGTGGCGCCACTGTTCGGGCGAGAGCCGTCCCAGTTTGAGGTCGTTGCCCGGTATGCCCGTCTCGGCCACCACCAGACGCATCATGAGCTGGTGCGCCGGCATTTCGAGCGAGAAGAAGGCGACCGCCTGCTCGTGGTCGACCGACATGTTGCGCGCCATGGTGAGCGTGAAGGCCGTCTTACCCATCGAGGGGCGGGCGGCGATGATGATCAGATCCGACGGCTGCCAGCCCATCGTCACACGGTCGAGCGCCATGAAGCCCGACGGCACTCCGTTGAAGGCGCTCTTGTTCTTGGCGTTCTCCTCGATCTGCGCCAGCGTGCGCGCCAGCACGTCGGCTGCCGACTGCACGGAGTGTTTCACGTGTCCTTCGGCCACCTTGAAGATCTCCTGCTCGGCGAAGCCGATCAGGTCCGTCACGTCGGTCGATTCGTCGTAGGAACGGCGCTGAATTTCCGTGGCCGAGCGGATCAGTTCGCGCTGCACGTACTTCTGCGCCACGATTTTGGCGTGGAACTCGACGTTGGCGGCCGAACCGACCTTCTGCGTGAGCTGCGCCAGATAGGAGGCGCCGCCCACCTTTTTGAGCTCCTTCTTGACTTTGAGCCGCTCGGTGACGGTGTAGAGGTCGATCGGCTTCAACTCCGACGACAGCTCCTCGATGGCGCGGTAGATCAACCGGTGCTCCTCGGTGTAGAAGGCTTCGGGGGTGACGAATTCCTGTACGGTGATGATCGAGTCCTTTTCGAGCATCAGCGCACCCAGTACGGCCTCTTCCAGTTCGACGGCCTGCGGCGGGACGTTGCCGCCCATTTCGGTCAGTGCGGCGTAGGCTTCGCGGTTGCGTGCGGACGGTGTCGTATTGTTTTCCTGTGACATGGCATTCGGTTTCGGATTCAAAATTACGCAAAGCTGCGCAATAAATAAAATTAAGTGTGAAAAATAAAATATCCGTCCGCATAAACGGCCGGAGACGTTTCGTGCCGAGAGGAGCATCGCCCGGCGATGTCGGCAGTCCGTCACCGCCCCGCGCGGCGGCCTGCAACTCGCTCCGGCTCGTGCGGCACCTCCGCCGGCGGCGAACCGAAGCCGCATCGGCACCGTTCGCAGAGCGTCTGACGGTACATTTTCCCGCCCGTCATCCGTCGAGGCCGAACTCCCGCTGCGGGACGGCCAGCACCGCGACGCTCAGCCGGCAGTCGGGCGCGGCGCGCAGGATCGTCTCGGCGCATGAGAGCAGTGTGGCGCCCGTAGTGAGCACGTCGTCCACCAGCAGGAGATGGTGCCCCGCGAGCCTTTCGGGACAGCGCACGGCGAAGATTCCCTCGACGTTGTCCCACCGCTCGGCGTGGCGGTGGAGCGCCTGTGCGGGGTTGTTGCGGATGCGGCGGACGCTGTGGCGGTCGACTTCGGCGCGGAGCGCGCGGGCGATCCCTTCGGCCAGGTACTCCGCCTGATTGTAGCCGCGGCGCAACCGTTTGCGCCAGTGGAGCGGCACGGGGACGATCCGGTCCACCGTGTCGTAGAGGCCGCTGTCGGCCAGGCAGTGACCGTACCATACGCCCATATCGCGTGCAAGGCGCCATGCGCCGTCGTATTTGAAGCGGTGGATCAGCTCGCGCCACCCGCTGCCGGGGATGAAGTAGAGGAAGGCCGAAGCCTGTTCGACGGGAACCAGCGCCGAGAGCCGCTCCCACAAGGGATTGTAAGTCGCGTAGCAGAAGCCCGTGAGCGGCACGGCATAGCGGCAGCGGGTGCAGACCACGCGGCTGCCGGGCGGCATCTTGCCGCCGCAGACCGGACACCGCACGGGAAAGAGTAGCCGTCCGACGCCGCGCACCGTATCACTGAGGATCGACATCGCAGCTGAGGGTTACGGTTTGGAACTCTTTCGCACCGAGCGTCTGCCGGAGCACCTCGCGCAGCACTTCCCGGGCACGGGAGGCCGAGGCGCCGCTCTCGATTTTGAGCAGGAATTCGGTGATGTACTCCTCGCGGATGCGGTCGACGGGCGGAGCAACCGGCCCCATGGCCCGTCTGCCGAAACGGCCGCGCAGCGCCACGGCGAGCGCCGCCGAAGCCCGGTAGAGCAGGTCGCGGTCGCGCTGGCGGAGCGTCAGGCGGATCAGCCGTGCGTAGGGCGGATAGGCGAAGGCGCGGCGTTCGGCCAGCTGTGTGCGCGCCATCGCTTCGTAGTCGCCCGCGGCGACCTGCCGGATGACGGGGTGTTCGGGCTCCGTGGTCTGGATCACCACTTCGCCCGCCGCGTCGCGCCGTCCGGCGCGTCCGGCCACTTGCGTCATCAGCTGGAAGGCGCGTTCGGCGGCGCGGAAATCGGGTGCGAAGAGCAGGTTGTCGGCGTTGAGGATGCCTACCAGCGAGACCCGTGCGAAGTCGAACCCTTTGGTAATCATCTGCGTGCCGACCAGCAGGTCGCTCTGCCCGCTCTCGAAGCGGTCGATAATGGCGCGGTAGGCGCGTTCGGAGGTCGCCGTGTCGCGGTCGAGCCGCTCGATGCGCGCCGCGGGGAAGAGGCGCGCCAGCTCCTCCTCGACCTTCTCGGTGCCGAATCCCGCGGGGGTTACCTCACCGGCCCTGCACGCCGGACAGCGGACGGGGACGGTTTCGACGTGGCCGCAGTAGTGGCATTGGAGGCGGTCGTCGCGCTTGTGGTAGGTGAGCGTCACGTTGCAGCGGGGGCAGCGGGCCGTCCAGCCGCAGGCGCGGCACTCGACGTAGGGGGCGAATCCGCGGCGATTCTGGAAGAGCATCGCCTGCTCGCCGCGGGCGAGTACGTCGGCGAGCTTGTCGAGCAGCAGGCGGTTGAAATGGGTCTTGCGCTCGTTGCGCTTGACGGCGCGCAGCGTGTCCGAAACGAGCACGAGCGGCGGCCGAGCGTCGCCGTAGCGCTCGTCGAGCGTCGCCAGCCCGTACTTGCCGCTCAGTGCGTTGGCGTAGCTTTCGAGCGAGGGGGTGGCGCTGCCCAGCACCGTGCGGGCCTCCCGCAGGCGTGCCATGACGACGGCCACGTCGCGGGCGTTGTAGCGCGGCTGCGCGTCGGTCTGCTTGTAGCCCGTGTCGTGCTCCTCGTCGACGACGATCAGTTGCAGGTGCCGCAGCGGCAGAAAGAGCGCCGAGCGGGCGCCGACGACCAGTTCCCCGCCGTCGGAGCGCGTCAGGCGCAGGTAGCTTTCGGTGCGGCGCGCGAGCGTGAGCTTCGAGTGGTAGGCTGTCACGCGGCTGCCGAAGATGCGTTCGAGCCGCGCGATGAGCTGCGCCGTGATGGCGATTTCGGGCACGAGCAGCAGCACGTCGCCGCCGCGGGCGAGCGCCTCGGCGATCAGGTGGATGTAGAGCTCGGTCTTGCCCGAACCGGTGATGCCGTGCAGCAGCACGGTGCGGCGTCCGGCGTCGAAGTGGTTGCGGATCGTATCGAGGCAGCTCTGTTGGGCCGGTGTGAGTGTCGGAAGCTGGAACCGCACGCAACCGCGTTCGACGCTCCGTTCGCGGCGGGTGAGCGTGACGAGGCCCTTCTTCTGCAATGCCGCCAGCGTCGCGGCGTCGGCCTCCAAGAGCCGTCGGGGCACCTCGCCGGTCGAGATGCGGTCGCCGCCCTCGGCCGAAGCGATGGCCAGGAGCGCGGCGTACTGGCGCGGCGCCCGCCGCGAGAGCCGCTCCATGAGGTCGTGGAACCGCTCCTCGTCGTGCAGCGAGGCGTCGAGCGCCGCGTAGAGCTCGGTGCGGAGGCGGTATTCGCGGTCGGCGAACTCCTGTTCGCTGTTGCCCGACGGTTTGATCGTCTGCGGCAGGGCGAAGCGCATCACCTCGCCCAGCGTGCAGAGGTAGTAGTCGGCCATCCACTCCCACAGGGCGCGCTGCCGTGCGTCGAGCAGCGGACGGTCGTAGAGTACCCGCGAGACGGTCTTGATGCGGGGGAAGTCGGGCCGCCGGCCGTGGATGCGCCAGACGATGCCCGTGTAGATGCGCCGCACCCCGAACTGCACGGCCACGGCCTGCCCCTCCTCCACGTCGAGACCGTCGGCGACGGCGTAGGTGTAGGCGGGCTGCGCCAGCGGCAGGACGATATCGGCGTAACGCTCCATCGGGCAGGTCAGCGGAGTTGGGTCAGTTTGCGGAATCCTTCGCCGTAGGTGCCCGAAACCGATGCGATGGTGACGAAGGCTTTGGGGTCGACGTCGCGGGCGATGCGCAGGACGTGTCCCGCGTCGCGCTTGTAGCAGACGACCATGACGATGCGGATTTCGTGGCGCGAGTAGCCGCCCGTGGCGTCGATGAGCGTCACGCCGCGGTCGGCTTCGTGCAGGATCGCTTCGGCCATGCGGTCGTAGTCGGCCGTGACGATGAAGATCTGGTTCGACTGCTGGCTGCCGGCCATGAGCAGGTCGACCGATGTGCCGACGACCACCGTGACGATATAGCCGTAGACCACGTCCGAGAGGCCGTAGCCTACCAGCAGCGTCGAGCCGATGATGAGTATGTCGGTGTAGATGATGACTTTGCCGTAGGCGACGCCCCAGTATTTGTGGAAGATTTTGGCGACGATGTCCGTGCCGCCCGTGGCGCCGCCGGCGGTGAAGCAGACGGCCATGCCGGCGCCTGCGAGCAGTGCGCCGAGGATGATCGTGAGCAGCTTGTCGTCGAGCCCCAGCACGTCGCCCGACGGCGGGTAGTGGACCATGAAATAGGGCTCCATGAGCGCCATGAATCCCGATGCCACGACGATGCAGAAGAGAGTCTTGAAACCGAAGTTCCACCCCACCGTCAGCCCCGACAGGAGCAGCAGGAAGGCGTTGATCGTCAGGAATACCGTACCGATGCGGATGTCGACGCCCCACATTTCGGCGGCCGTGTGGCTGACGATCATCGCCAGCCCCGTGCCGCCGCCGGCGGCCACCTCCATGGGCTTGATGCAGGCGATCCACCCGAACGAGTAGATCAGCAGGCCCGCGGTCATGAGAACATATTCCCGAAGGGTTTTCAGCAGGTTGGGGAAGGCAATGTTTCGCATAGGCGCTATCGATTGGCGACCGTCGCGGCGGACGGTCGGAGGTTTCGGTTGAGGAGCGGTCGTCAGACCTTGTTGAGGGCTTCGAAGCCCTTGCCGTAGACGCCCATGACGGAACCCACGGAGATGAAGGCGTCGCCGTCGACGCCGCGCACCAGTTTGAGCAGCTGGGAGGTTTCGCGCTTGCGGCAGACCACGACCACGACTTTGATGTCCTCCTTCGAGTACCAGCCCGTAGCGTCGAGGATCGTGGCGCTGTGGCGCGTGGTGGCGATGATCTGGTCGGCCATCGCCTCGTAACGGCGCGTGAAGACGAAGATCTGGCTCGACTGCTGGTTGCCGGCCTGGATCACGTCGACCGTGTAGCCCAGCACCGCCGTAACGACGAAGCCGTAGATGACCGAGTCGACGCCCATGTCGCCCACGAACAGCGACGAGAGGATGATCATCGAGTCGACGGTCATCACGATGCGGCCGTAGCTGATCGTCTTGTACTTGTTGACGATCATGGCGATGATGTCCGTGCCGCCCGTCGAGCCGCCCTGCCGGAAGCAGATGGCGATGCCGATGCCGGCGATGATGCCGCCCAGGATGACCAGCAGGATGCGGTCGCTGACGGGATCGAGCGCGAAGAGCGTCTGCCCGGCCGGCGTAACGGCGGCCAGCAGCGGTTGCAGCACCGACATCGTGACCGAGAGCATGGCGATGCAGAAGATGGTCTTCATGCCGAAGTTCCACCCCACGATCGTGCCGCCGATGAGCAGCAGCACGCCGTTGACGATGAGCGTCAACATGCCGATGGGTAGTCCCGTGATATGGTAGAACAGCAGCGACAGACCGGCTGCACCGCCTCCCAGCGTGTTGGCGGGCATGATGCAGGCCAGCCACCCGAACGAGTAGATGAACATGCCGAAAATCATCCAGACATATTCGAGGACGGTTTCGACGACCGCCTGACGGTTTACCCTGGGTCTTTTCATGACAGCGAACGATTAACGCTGCGAAGATACGAAAAATTCGCCCTGATGCGCGTTTTTTTCGACGAGTCTTTTTTCGAGCATCCGCCACAGCGCATCGCCGCGCAGGTTGCCCCACGGCCGCCGGCAGCGGATGCGGGGCGGTGTCTGACCCGCGATGCGTTCGACGGCGATGTCGGGCCGCAGGCGGCGCAGGATTTCGGCCGTCAGGTCGACGTATTCGGCGGCCGTCCAGCGGCGGAACCGCGCGGGCTCCGCGTCGTAGAGGTCGGTCATGCGCGTCCCCTCGACGAACTGCAACTGGTGGAACTTGACCGTGGCGAGCGGCAGCGCGTTGATGATGCGCGTGCGGTCGAGCAGCTCCGTGTCGCTCTCGTCGGGCAGGCCGAGGATGAAGTGCGCGCCCACGGCGACGCCGCGTGCGGCCGTCGCCTCGACGGCGCGTCGTGCCGCGGCGAAGTCGTGGCCCCGGTCGATCGTGCGCAGCGTGGCGTCGGAGGTCGATTCGATGCCGTACTCGACGCAGACGTAGGTGCGGCGGGCGAGGTCGGCCAGATAGTCCAGCTTGGCCGCATCCACGCAGTCGGGACGGGTGCCCACGACGATCCCCGCGACGCCGGGGCAGGCGAGTGCCTCCCCGAAGAGCCGTTGGAGCCGTTCGAGCGGCGCATAGGTATTGCTGTACGACTGGAAGTAGACCAGGAATCCCGTTCCGGCCGGAAACCCGCGCCGGTGGAAGGCGATCGCGTCGTCGACCTGCTGCCGGACGGTGCGGCGCGGGTCGCAGTAGGCGGGCGTGAAGGCCTCGTTCGAGCAGAACGAACAGCCGCCGTGTCCTACCGTGCCGTCGCGGTTGGGGCAGGTGAAACCTCCGTCGACCGGAAGTTTCTGTATCGGCCGGCCGAAGGTGCGGCGGCAGTAGGCCGCATAGCTGTGATAGGGTCGTGCGTCGCCCCAGGGGTACATGTCAGGGTCGAAAATCGGTTTTTTGTTTTATCGTTCGGTGCGGTTATACGAGGACCGCTCCCCGTTTCGACGGCCGTCGTGTTTCCCGGCATTGCCTTTTCGACGGTCCGAACTCTGTGGCGGGTGTCGAGGGGCGATGCCAGGATACGATCAGAAGTTCCAGTCGCGTGTGTCGTAGGTGTCCTTCGGAGCGTTGGGAACGTTCATGAAGAATTTGTGTCCGGTCTTCGCTTCGAGATCGGAGACGCGCATGAAGATGCCTTTCGAGTCGAATTGAGCGGGTTTCGTCACTGCGTTCTTCGAGTAGGACTTGTGCTCGATAAACAGGGCGATGCATTGCAGCTCGTCGCGCGTGCAGTTCACCACCCATTTCTTTCCGGCGCTCTTCTTGGCTTTGAGCAGCACGGTGAAATAGTGGGTCGGGATCGTCGTACCGGAGACCTTCTTGTTGGTGTTGGCCCAATAGCAGCCCACCACCTGATAGCAGGTATCGGCCAATCCGCGCCACTGCTCGTCCACCCAGTCTTCGGCGGTGTTCCACTGACCGCCGCCGCCGTTGAAATAGTCGTTTTGGCCGAGTTGGGGGCCGATGTTCGAGAAGTACATCACCTGGCTGTTGGCCTCGCGGCTTACCAGCCGCTCGGCGGATCCGAGCATGTGCCCGCGCGTGTAACCGTCCCATTTCCCGACCTGTTCATAGGGCAGGTCGGGATCGTCCTTGTAGGAATTTTTGCGCTCGACGTTCTTCTTCGCATAGGCGTCGTGCAACGGTGCGGCGACCCACACGGGACAGAGCTTCGATTTGCTGTAACAGGCGGTGAAGTTGCGGGCTCTGGCCCCCTTTTCCATCGCGCATTCATGGTCGACGTAGAGGTAGTCGCCGTTCGACACTTCGTTCGGCAGTTCCGCCCAGCCTTTGTGGCGGGTATTGTTGTCGGGCGGCGTGACGGCGCCTGCCTCGGTGGTGAACCCGGCGGCCGTGCTGCGCCAGGTCTTCGACGGCGTGACGACGTAGGCCGCGACCTCGTAGGAGGTGTTTTCGCTCAGACCGGTGAAGGTGTAGCGCAGCGAGGTCGCTGCCGTACCGCACGACTGTCTGGTCTCGGCGCTCTGCCCCGCCTTTTTCAGCAGGAACCCCGCGTCGGTGACCGTCGCTTCGCCTTCGCAGGTGTAAGTGACGGCGGCCGTGGCCGAGGTGGCGGTGCGCTCCGAGATGGTCAGCGTGCCGAAGACGACCTTCCCGTCGGGTGTCGGTTCGGGCTCCTCGCCCTTTTCGAGCGTGGTGAACGAAATCGTTTCGCTGCGGAAGGTATGGCCTCCGGCAACTACATAGCAGTAGAGTTCGTAGTCGGTTTCGGGCGCGAGGTCTCGCAGCGTGCAGGCCGGTTCGGTCGACCGTTCGCAGACGACCGTCACGGGCGCACCCCCCCCCGCAGGCGTACAGACGAAGCCGTTCTCCTTGACCAGGAATCCTCCCAGATAGAGATAGCTGGCCGAGAAGTCGGCCGAGGTGGCCGCCGGAGTGGCCTTTACGTTCGAAAACCGGCACTCTTCGCGCGGATCGGAGGGCGAAGGTTCGCCGCCCGGCGTGTCGCTGTCGCTGCAAGACACTGCCAGAAGCAGGATCGGGAGCGTGAAAGTCAGGTAAAAGCGTTTCATCGTATAAGTTGTTTCACTCTTTGTTTTTCGAATCGATCCAGATCGTCACCGGCCCGTCGTTGACCAGTTCGACGGCCATGTCGGCGCCGAACTCGCCCGTGCGGACGGGACGGCCGCTCGCGGCTGCGAGCGCCGCGACGAACCGCTCGTACATCGGTCGTGCGAAGGCTTCGCCCGCGGCGCGGAAATAGGAGGGGCGGTTGCCCTTGCGCGTCGAGGCGTGGAGCGTGAACTGGCTCACGACGAGCAGCTCGCCCGCGGTCTGCCGCACGTCGAGGTTCATCACCCCCGCTTCGTCGTCGAAGACGCGCAGGCGCGAGGCTTTGCCCGCCAGATAGTCGATGTCCTCCTGCGTGTCGGCCTCCTCGATGCCGACGAGCAGCAGCAGTCCCGCTCCGATCGACGAATGGAGCGTGCCGTCGATCGTGACCGAGGCGCGGCGGACGCGTTGGATCAGCAGGCGCATGGTTCGGAGGCGTTACGGGCGAAGAAGGCCCAGAGGTTGTCGCCGGCGGGGACGGGGGCCGTGACGCGCACCGGCTCCCGACGGACGGGATGCGTGAATTCGATCGCCCGCGAGTGGAGCGAGATGCCGCCGTCGGGGTTCGAGCGGCGGGCGCCGTATTTCAAGTCGCCCTTGATCGGGCAGCCGATCTTCGCGAGCTGGGCGCGGATCTGGTGGTGGCGGCCCGTAAGCAGCTCGACCTCGACGAGCGTGTAGTTGGTCGAGGCGCCGAGCGTGCGGTAGCGCAGCCGCGCCTCCTTCGTGTCGGGTTTCGGGGCGTCGCAGGCGCGCGAGCGGTTGGTGCGGCCGTCGCGCAGCACCCAGTGGCGCAGTTCCCCTTCGAGCGGGTCGGGCCGCTGTTCCGTGACGGCCCAGTAGGTTTTGCGGATTTCGCCCGAACGGATCATTTCATTGAGCCGCACCAGCGCCTTCGAGGTCTTGGCGAAGAGCACTGCGCCGCTCACGGGACGGTCGATGCGGTGCACGACGCCGAGAAACACCTCGCCGGGTTTCGCGTCGCGGCGTTTGATATAGGCCTTGATCTGGTCTTCGAGGGCGCTTTGGCCCGAAGGATCGGGTTGTACAAGGTCGCCGCAGCGCTTGTTGACCACCAGCAGGTGGTTGTCTTCGTAGAGAATATCGTCGGAAGAGAACATCTCAGAGCTTGAAGGTGAAGGGGAGGAGTTTCTCGGCCGTATCGACCGCGCTGGCCGTACCGCCGCCCGACATGACGATGCGCATGGGCCGCCCCTGCCGGCGTTCGACGTCGACCATGACCTGCCGGCACTGGCCGCAGGGATAGCATTCGCGCGGCGACGGGTCGGAGGCGATGGCGAGCGTCTCGATCGGATCGTCGGGATAGTTGGTCTGGACGTAGAAGAGCAGCGAGCGTTCGGCGCACAGCCCCGCGGGGAAGACTTCGCTCTCGAAATTTCCGGCGTGGAGCACCTTGCCGCTGGCAAGGCGTGCAGCCGCACCCACACGGAATTTCGAGTAGGGCGCATGGGAGCGGCGCGTGGCGCGCTCGGCCTCGGCCACAAGCGTCCGGTCGGCTTCCGGCAGCTCGGCCGTCGAGGCGTAATGCTCGTAATCGTAAGAGAGTTTCGTCTTCATAGGCACCTCCTCTTGAAATCAGGTGGAAAAGTTTGTAAAGATAATACTATTTTTTCGAACAATTCGACGTCTATTCCGATATTTTTCGGAAGAATGTCGCGTTTTTCATGCGGAATCGTGCGAATCCGTCAGTGCGGAGGCGTCGTTTCGGGTCGTTTCAGAAGTGCAGTCTCCCGTATGAAATGCGGCGGGATGCGTCTTTTTCATCGGTCGGAGATTTGAAAACGGCCCGACGAGTCGTCTCGCCGGGCCGGAACTGAAAAGTCGTTTTCGGGGGAAGTTTGTGCCCGGAATTATTCGAGCACGAATTTGGCTTGTATGCTGTATTTGAGCTTGATCGTCTTGAAGTCCAGTCCGGCTGCTTCGCCCGCCGCCTCGGCTGCGTCGTTGGCTACCGCAGCCTTCATGCTGCGGGCCATGAAGACGTTGCCGTAGTAGGGCACGACGTCGTTGTTCGAATCGTAGATGTAGAAGCATTTGCCCGCCTTCTGCCCGATGGCGCCGGCCAGCGTTTGGGCGTTGGTCTGCGCGCTCTTCATGGCGGCGATGCGCACTTCGTTCTTATACTGATCCAGTTGCGAGTGGGTCACCTTCTCCATCGAGACGTTCGAAATGCCCAGATCGTTGAGCGATCCGAAAACCTGCGCCACCTGTTCCGGTGTGTTCAGTTTGAGCTGGAACTGTTTCCATGCCAAGGCGTTGCCCTTTTTGAAGTATTCGCTCGACATGTCTACTACGCGAAGCTGCTTCTGCGTGTCGACGCCCAGTTTTTTCAGCGCGTCGAGCATGGCGCGCTCCTGCGTCTGGATCGAGATCTTACCCTTCGAATCCTTCTCGTTGATCGTGACCGAGAGGTAGAATTCGTCGGGAGTGATCTCCTTTTCGGCCTGGCCCCAGACCTGAATATAACTGGCGTCGAATTTCGAAGCCTGTTCCTGCGCCGCCGCGGGGAGTACCGACAGCATGACCGCAGCCATTAAAATGAGTTTTTTCATAGCGTATTTCCGTTTTAAGGTAACTCCTTTGCAAATAAAACGCCGCCTTGTGCGGAATCTTGCATGAAGCGGCGAAAAATTTAATGTCGCCGGCGGACGGAGGCTGCCGCTCTTCGGCCGCAGCCGAAGAGCGAATCTTTCGAAATTGTATTTTGGCAGGCTTCCGGTCTGCGGGATCGCGTTGCGAAAATAGCGGAAGCAGTGACGACACCTGCGCGAGCGCCCGGAGCGGGAGTACAAAACAGCGGAGTCTTTTGTGCCCGCTCAGCGAGCGCGGGTGTCGTCACCCGCTACTTTTCGCTGTGCTTGATCTTTTGGTGCTTTTGGATCAAGCCAAAAGCACAAGAAAAGAATCTGTGAGAAGAAAACTTTTCGAGCGATCCTTTGCAATGCGGAAGTTATTGTGCGCTTCGCGCAACGATGATTATTTGCTGGTGTCCTGTTTTTAGCAGGCCTCCGGCCTGCCCGAATGCACGGCTTTCGCTATCGCCGCACGAGTTTGACCACGTTCTCCACGTGGTGCGTGTGGGGGAACATGTCGACGGGCTGTACCGCTTCGACGCGGTAGGCGCCGTCCATGAGCGCCAGGTCGCGCGCCTGCGTGGCGGGATTGCAGCTCACGTAGACGATCCGCTCGGGAGCGGCGCGCAGGATGACGTCGATCACGGGCTGGTCGACCCCCGCGCGCGGCGGATCGAGGATGATGACGTCGGGGCGGCCGTTGGCGGCCACGAACGCGTCGTCGAGCACTGCCTTCATGTCACCGGCGTAGAAGCGCGTGTTGCCGATGCCGTTGAGCGCCGAATTGACCTTCGCGTCGTCGATCGCTTCGGGGACGTACTCCACGCCCACGACCTTGGCACAGCGTGCGGCGCAGAAGTTGGCGATGGTGCCCGTGCCGGTGTAGAGGTCGTAGAGCGTCTCGCCGCCGGTGAGCGCCGCGAAGTCGCGCGCCACCTTGTAGAGTTCGTAGGCCTGCGCCGAATTGGTCTGGTAGAACGATTTGGGGCCCACCTTGAAACGCAGCCCCTCCATCTGTTCGAAGATATGGTCCTTGCCGCGGTAGAGTACGGGCGTGAGGTCTGCCAGCGAGTCGTTCCACTTGGTGTTGACCACGTAGAAGAGCGACGTGATCTGAGGAAAACGTTCCGCGACGTGGCTCATCAGCGCTTCGATGCGGGGCGTGTCCTCTTCGCCGAATACGACGATGGCCATGATCTCGCCCGTCGAGGCGGTGCGGACGATGAGGTTGCGCATCAGCCCCGCGTGCTCGCGGATGTTGTGGAACGAATAGCCGTGTTCGAGCGCGAAGCGCTTGATCTCGTTGCGCAGCGCGTTCGACGGCTCGGGCTGCAACCAGCACTTTTCGATGTCGAGCACCTTGTCGAAGAGGTTGGGGATATGGAATCCCAGCGCGGGGCCGGCGTCGATGTCGCCTCCGGCGGCGATCTCCTCGTAGGTCATCCAGCGGCGCGGTGCGAAGGTGAATTCCAACTTGTTGCGGTAGAACTGCGTCTCGGCCGAGGCGAGGCAAGGGCGGACGGCGGGCAACTCGATCTTGCCGATGCGGGCGAGCTGGTCGCGCACCTGCTCGGTCTTGAAGCGGAGCTGTTCGGCGTAGGGAAGGTTCTGCCATTTGCATCCTCCGCAGACGCCGAAATGGGCGCAGAAGGGCTCGACCCGCAGCGGCGAGCGGTGCACGTAGCGTACGACCGTCCCCTCCATGAAGCGGCGGCGACGGTTGCGGATCTGCACGTCGACCAAGTCGCCCGGCACGGTCATCGGGACGAAGACCACCTGATCCTGCCAGCGTCCCATCGCCTTGCCTTCGGCGGCGAGCGTCGTAATTTCCAACCCTTCGATGAGGGGATAATTCTGTTTCCTGCGAGCCATAGCTTTTCCCTTTACGCCCGCAAAAATACAATAAAATCCGTGATTATCCGCTTCGAAGTCCCGACGGTCGAAGATTCCCGTTGCTGCGCAGCGGCGCAAACGCTTCCGACTGCCGCCTCGGCGACCGTGGAACGAGGTTCGGAAGGGGTGTCGGCTACTCCTGTTTCGTGCGATCGGCCTTGCGGCGGCGTGCCCGTTCGCGCCAGCCGCCCGCCCAGAAGCCCAGCAGGAAGGGAACCCCGACGAGCGCCGCGACCAGCAGGACGATCCAGAACACCACCTTGCCTACGAGCGCCGGCAGTGCGGCCAGCGTTTTGGCGATCGCGTCGTCGGCGGCCTGCTGCGCCTGCGCGACGAGCGCTTCGCGTTCGGCCGAAACGTAGTGTTGCAGCGCCATGCGCTGGCGGTCGATGTCGGCGAAGGCGTTGTCGACGCCGGCGTTGAAAGTCGCCATGGCTTCGGCGAGCGCTGCGTTGAGTTCGGCGGCCACCTCGCGCGAGACGCCCGGCAGATCCTCGGCTACGGCCGTCAGACGGTTGAAGTCGCGTTCGAGCGAATCGAGCTGCATGGCCAGCCGGTTGCGCAGGCTGTCCTGGCGGATGCGGAGCGAAAGGAGGTCGCCCGTCCAGTCGATCGCGTTGGTCGTCTGCTGCGTCACGCCGCCGATGCGGTCGCCCATGTCGGCCATCACTTCGGCGATGGTTCCCACCGGATAGAGCGCTTCGATGCCGTGGGCACGCAGGAAATCGACCCACGGCAGCATCGTGCGGTCGGGTTGCACCTCGTCGCCGGGTGCCGGCAGGGGTTGTGCGGCGACGAACTGCCGCATCAGCTCGTAGCGCTCGGGTGTCAGCAGGTCGGAAGCCAGGTGTCGGGCCTTGCGGTGGAGGCGCGATGCGGTGCGCCGCGCCAGCGGCGAACCCGCACCGAAAAGCAGCGAGTCGGGCCGTGCGGCGAAGAGCGAATCCATGTTGCGGTAGAGCATCCACGTGTCGAGCAGGGCCAGTTCGGGCGCCTGCTGCATGGCGGCGTCGACGGCGGCGCGCGTCGTGCGCAGTTTCCACCGGATCGTACGGCGTTGGAGCTCGGCGTCGTCGCTGTCGGCGGCGATCGAGTCGGCGGCGGCCGTCACCTCGTCGGAGGCTTCGTAATAGAAACCGCGCGTGAGGAGCCGCATGCGTGTCTCCTCTTTCGAGAGCGGTTCGCCGCCCGTATCGACCGAGAATTTCAGCAGCGAGCACCCTGTCAGCAGCGTCAGCGCCGCGAGGATCGCGGCGGCTTCAAACGGGCGGATTCGTATTCCGTTCATCATGTCGTGTACAGTTTTATGCCGTGAAGGACGACCGCAGTCGGCGCCTCCTTTGACAAAGATACGAATAAGCGAGGGCAATGTCAAATTTATTTGCACATTGCCGAGCGGGAGTATCTTCGGCGCAGCCAAAGAACGAATAAGCCGAGGGCAATGTCAAATTTATTTGCGCATTGCCGAGCGGGAGTATCTTCGGCGCAGCCAAAGAACGAATAAGCCGAGGGCAATGTCAAATTTATTTGCACATCGCCGAGCGGGAGTGTCTTCGGCGGAGCCGAAACGGCGTCTCTCCGCCGGTTCGCGCAACTTCCGCGCCGGAATCGCCGCGACCGGACGCATGAGCGGGATACCCGTTTTTCGCAGGTTTTTGCCCTTCCCGCTTGCGGGTCTTGATTAAGATTCCTACCTTTGAATTAAAATTTACGGGTTATGGCATATTTTCAGGTCGAAGGCGGGCACCGCCTTCACGGCGAGATCACCCCGCAGGGGGCCAAGAACGAAGCGTTGCAGATCCTCTGCGCCACGCTGCTGACGCCCCGGCGGGTCGTCGTGCACAACGTGCCCCGGATTCTGGACGTCATGCAGCTCATCGATCTGCTGCGGGCGATGGGGGTCGAGGTGGAGCAGCTGGCGGACGACACCTATGCGTTCTGCGCCCGCGAGATCGACCTCGACTACCTGCTGACCGAGGATTACCGCCGCCGCTGCGCACGGCTGCGCGGCTCGGTCATGCTCATCGGGCCGCTGCTGGCACGCTTCGGCGTGGGGTACGTCCCCAAGCCGGGCGGCGACAAAATCGGGCGGCGGCGGCTGGACACCCATTTCATCGGTTTCCAGAAACTGGGAGCCAAGTTCGATTTCGACGCCGCCGAGGAGTTCTTCTCGGTCGACGGCAAGGAGTTGCGCGGCTGCTACATGCTGCTCGACGAGGCGTCGGTGACGGGTACGGCCAACATCGTCATGGCCGCCGTCATGGCCAGGGGGACGACGACGATCTACAACGCTGCCTGCGAGCCCTACGTGCAGCAGTTGTGCCGGATGCTCAACCGCATGGGCGCACGCATATCGGGTATCGCTTCGAACCTGCTTACGATCGAAGGGGTCGAGGCGCTCGACGGGACGGAACACACGCTGCTGCCCGACATGATCGAGGTGGGGTCGTTCATCGGCATGGCGGCCATGACGCAGTCGGAGCTGCGCATCAGGGACGTTTCGTACGCCGATCTGGGGATCATCCCTGCGCAGTTCGCCCGCATGGGCATCCGCTTCGAGCAGCAGGGCGACGATATCTATATCCCGCAGCAGGACCATTACGGCATCGAGTCGTTCATCGACGGTTCGATCATGACCATCGCCGACGCGCCGTGGCCCGGGCTGACGCCCGACCTGCTGTCGATCTTCCTGGTGGTGGCCACGCAGGCCAAGGGCTCGGTGCTCATCCACCAGAAGATGTTCGAGAGCCGCCTGTTCTTCGTCGACAAGCTCATCGACATGGGGGCGCAGGTGATCCTGTGCGACCCGCACCGTGCGACGGTCATCGGCCACGACCACCGCATCCGCCTGCGCGCCACGCGCATGACGTCGCCCGATATCCGCGCCGGCGTGGCGCTGTTGATCGCCGCGATGAGCGCCGAGGGACGCAGTACGATCCAGAACATCGACCAGATCGACCGCGGCTATTGCAATATCGACGGCCGGCTCAACGCGCTGGGCGCCCGCATCACCCGCTGCGAGGAGTGCGGGTAGTATCCCGATGGTTGGGATGTCTTCGGAAAGCCCTGCTTTTTGTCGGTGGGGCCAAACATAAGTGAGTCCGCTGCGATCGTCGGGGAAGGAATATAGGCGTCCTCGCAGACGATCGGACGGACGAGAACCGAACTACCTTGCGGAAAAAAAGCCCCTCCCTTTGTCAAAGGGAGGGGACAGAGGGGAGGGAATGTAAATACTTAAACATAAGTCTGCTGCGACCGGGCGAAAAGCATAGAGATGTCTTCAAAGGCGGTACGGCGGACGAGAACCAATTTAACGACTTATGTTTCTGGAAAATGCCAGTCAGAAGGGGTGGATAGAGGTGATCTGCGGGTCGATGTTCTCGGGCAAGACCGAGGAGCTGATCCGCCGCCTGCGCCGCGCCCAGTTCGCCAACCTGCGGGTGGAGATTTTCAAACCCTGCGTCGATACGCGCTACTCCGACGAGGAGGTGGTGTCGCACGATGCCCACGCCATCCGGTCGACGCCGGTCGAATCGGCTCAGAATATCCTGCTGCTGACCTCCGACGTCGACGTGGTGGGGATCGACGAAGCGCAGTTCTTCGACGAGGGGATCGTCGACGTGTGCCGGGCGTTGGCCGACAGCGGCGTGCGGGTGATCGCCGCGGGGCTGGATATGGACTATACGGGCAAACCGTTCGGTCCGATGCCGGCGCTCATGGCCACGGCGGAGTACGTCACGAAGGTGCACGCGATCTGCGTGCGGTGCGGCAATCTGGCGCACCATTCGCACCGCTTGACGGCCGACGAGAAGCAGGTGATGCTGGGCGCGCAGGATTCTTACGAACCGATCTGCCGCCACTGCTTCGCCCGGCTTCGCGCAGGGAAGGAGTGACCGTTTTGGTGACGAGCGGGCGGCCGTCGCAGGGAATGCGACGGCCGCCCGCTCTTTCGTGAGTGTATTACAGCGCTTTGAGCGCGGCAATGAAGCCGGGGAACGCTGTCCAGAGGTTTTCGGTTTTGAGCCACAGCTCGCGCGCCTGCGCCTGGGGCGTGGGCCGCTCGCTTTCGATGTCGCGCAGGTAGGCGTCGTCGGCCGGATGGCTGTCGGCGGTGAACTCCTTATAATAAGGTGCGAAGTGGTTGCGCAGCCGGATCGCCTCGCCGGCGGGCAGCGACCCGTGGCGCCGATACTCCGACCAGAGCGTCAGCAGCGGCTTTTCGGGGTATTTGTCCGAGACGTCGTTGATGACCTCGTCGAAGGCGTCGTAGTCGGCCAGCGCCACGTAGTCGAAGGCCAGCAGCCATGTCGCTTCCTCGTGGTCTTCGGGGTCGAGGTCGAGCAGGAATTCCAGCATGGCGGCCGAGAGTTCGAAGTCGTCGATCAGGAAGTGGTCGACGGCCGAACGGTAGAGGAGGTGCAGCGCCGCCTGCGTATTGGGATGCTCCCATTCGAGGATCACCTCCTCGTTGTCGGGAATCAGATCGGCGAGGTGCTGGAAGGCGTGGAAACGGAGGTTGCAGGCTTCGTCCACCGCACCGCGCCGCTGCGCTTCGTCCGACAGGCGGAGGGTGCGGGAGAAATCGTAGTCGCCCCGTCCTTCGATCCGGAATGTCTGGTCGGGGGTGGGGTTAAGGATTGCTTCGGCCATTGCGGCGGAGTTTTAACAGAATGAAACAAAGGACGACTGCGGTCGCGGCTCCTGCCAGAGCGTAGGCTGCCGGACGGTTCTCCATGCCGAAGAACTGGCCCGAAACGAAGACGAACGACGCGCAGATGAAGGTCATGAACACGGCAGGCAGCAATGCGACGAAATAGTTGCGCTTCGCGGCGAAGAGCCATACGACGACGGCCCACAGCACGATCGTGGCGAGCGTCTGGTTGGTCCATGCGAAATAACGCCACACGACGGTGAAATCGACCCGCGTGATGAGGTAGCCGGCGACGAAGAGCGGCAGGGCGATGGCGAAACGCTTCCACTGCGTGCGCTGTTCGATGCGGAAGATGTCGGCGACGATCAGCCGTGCCGAACGGAAGGCCGTGTCGCCCGATGTGATCGGGGCCGCGACGACGCCCAACAGCGCCAGAATACCGCCCGCGATGCCCAGCGTGGTGTTCGAGATGATGTTGACGGCCCATGCCGCACTGTTGCCGTTTGCGGCCAGTGCCTCGGCCAGCGCATGCGCCCCGCCGAAAAAGGCCATGGCGACGGCGGCCCAGATGAGGGCGATGATGCTTTCGGAGATCATCGCGCCGAAGAAGACCGAGCGGCACTCGCGCTCGTTACGCACGCAACGGGCCATCAGCGGCGACTGCGTGGCGTGAAAGCCCGAAATGGCGCCGCACGCGATGGTGATGAAGAGCGTCGGGACGATCGGCACGGAGTGCGGGTCGAGCTGTGCGTTGGCCAGCGTCGTCAGTTCGGGGATCCGGTAGGGGCCGAAGAGCAGCACGCCCAGCAGTGCGAGCGCCATGAGGATGAGGGCCACGCCGAAGATCGGATAAATCTTGCCGATGATCTTGTCGATGGGCAGCAGCGTGGCGACGAAGTAGTAGGCCAGAATCAGCCAGACCCACACCGTGTGCGGCACCGAAGGCACCATGCCGCTGAGGATGTCGGCGGGACTGAGCAGGAAGACCGCACCGACGAGTACGAGCAGCACGACCGAGAAGAGGCGCATGAATTGCCGCATTCCGGTGCCCAGGTAACGTCCTGCCGCTTCGGGGATGCTCAGGCCGTCGTTGCGCACGAGCATGACGCCCGACAGGAAGTCGTGCATCGCACCCATGAAGATGCCGCCCAGCGTGATCCACAGAAAAGCCACGGGACCGAACGCCGCTCCCAGAATCGCGCCGAAGATCGGACCCGTACCGGCGATGTTGAGCAACTGGATCAGAAAGACCCGCCAGCGCGGCATGGGCACGTAGTCTACGCCGTCGAAGAGCGTTTCGCTCGGTACGCTGTGGGCCGGATCGATCGCTGCGACCCGTTCCAGATAGCGGCCGTAGGTGAAATAGGCGATGACGAGCGCCGTGAGACAGACGAGGAAAGTTAGCATCGGCGATAAAAATTTCTTGCGAAAATAGCGAAAAAATAATAAAAAGTACTATCTTTGCACCCGAATTCAGAAATGAATCGCCGAAATAGCTCAGCGGTAGAGCACTTCACTCGTAATGAAGGGGTCCCGAGTTCAAATCTCGGTTTCGGCTCTGAAAACCAGCAAGTTACAGAAATGTGATTGCTGGCTTTTTTGTTTCTGTACGGTGAAAAATAGGGCTGAAAGGGGATTTTTAAGGCGCTGGCTCTCCATAGACTCTCCATAGACTCTCCATTAAACTCTCCATAGAAAAGTGATTTCGTCTGTTGCATTATTTCGATGCAAAACGATGACATTCAAAGTGATAATCCGAAAGGATGTAATCTATAAGAACAACACCAGTCCCTTATTCCTGCTTTTCTTCCATGATGGACGTAAAAAGTCTGTCGGTTTAGGCATATCCTTAGCCCGTGAATACTGGAATGCTGAGGCTCAAAAAGTAGCAGATGACTGCCCCGACAGGGACAATATCCAGTTTCAGATAACAGCTAAAATCAAGGAGTACAACAAGAAAATCCAGCGGTTAGAAGCGCTGGATATTCCCGTGAATTTCGATACGTTGTTCGATGCAAAACCCGCTCGTTCAGTCAGAATTACAATCGAGGACGGTTTCAAAACAGAAATCGAACGGTTGGAATCGCTCGGCAAGATCAACTCGGCCACCAAGCACAAATACGCCCTGCAAGTGTTGGACGACTATAAACCAACCACTATGGCGTTAGAGGCTATCGACCTCGACTATCTGAAAGGGCTGGAATTGTACCTGCGTCAGCGTGGGAACAAGGACAACAGCATCGCTACACGGTTCGCCATCTTCAAGGCCATCTATAGCAAGGCGGTCAAGGAGGGCAAGGTCGCTGTAAAACAGAATCCGTTCACGTTGTTCCAAGTAGGCAGTTTATGGGTAAAAACACGCAAACGGGCTATCGACAAAGACGACATCCAACGGTTAATCGACCTCGAAATTGCAGAGGGACATACGACGGAATATCGGCGCCTTGCCAAAGATTTATTCCTCTTTTCCTATTTCACAGCGGGCATGAACTTTGGCGATATTGCACGATTGCGTTATAAAGACATCGTGAAAGGTCGTGTGAACTACTCCCGCCATAAGACACAGAAACTACTGTCTTTTCAACTCGTTCCTATGGCGTTGCAGATTCTCGAAAAGTACGGTACGGCAGGACACGGAGAAGATTATATCTTCCCTATCCTCAATCGCCATGAACACACCACCCCGCAACAGATTTTCAATCGCCTGCATAAGGTTTTGCGGAAAGTCAATCGAGAACTGAAAGTGTTGGGAGAAATGATTGGATTGGAAATGCCATTAACGACCTATGTAGCCCGTCATACCTACGCGACAGTCTTGAAGCGGTCAGGCGTAAGCGTAGCCTTGATTTCCGAATCGCTGGGACACTCTGATCTATCCACGACACAGATTTACTTGGATTCGTTCGAGAACAGCCAGATCGACGCTGCCATGGCTCATCTGTTATAGGTTGGGAAGAGGACAGACATCGACAAGGGGTCTATATTAAACCCCTGTGTCAATGTTTGTCCTCGCTGGTTGTGGATATGTGATTGTACAAGGACAGACTTTGTACGGCGGTATGATTTATAGACCGCTGTACGAAGTTTGTCCTCCCAATCTGTTTCTACGATTGGGTATTATTGGGTAGACAGCGGGGACAGACTTGGGAAAAGGGGTTAATTATAGCCCCCTTTTCCAAGTTTGTCCTTGTTACTCATCAAGATTTACTTATAGTATCGGTCTAATAGAACAGAATAACAAGTAAAACCGTTCTGTTTGACTTTCCAAACAATGTTCTGCCTACCTATTAGAACAAAAACAATGTGTTTTATAGGCTTTTTAGAACAAAATACAATTCATTGCCCAGTACAGGCCGTTTTGCATAAACGAGAACTGGCGGATTCGTTCGGTCTGCAAGACTGGATTTTGTCGTGAGAATGTACGAAAATACTCGTTAAATAATTTGATTTTCGATTGAACTTTTTATATCTTTGCATGGCAATTCCGAGATACTGCATCCACCACTACAAATCGAGCGGTTCCTACAAGGCAGATTCGT